>Ga0115008_10000257_pt1 | contig 37406 bp, 34 predicted proteins | sample FraStrMetagenome_FD_87164 | JGI IMG/M metagenome (GOLD analysis project Ga0115008, IMG submission 87164) | Marine eukaryotic phytoplankton communities from Arctic Ocean - Fram Strait ARC3M Metagenome | ecosystem: Environmental > Aquatic > Marine > Oceanic | place: Fram Strait | collected... | reverse complement strand
TATATGAATGATGAACTTTCAATGTTAAGACCGCTCTGTGTTCCTACGTAACGTGACTGTAACTCCTATTCTACGAGTACCGATATGGTATATATGTATGCTAGTTTCGGTCATTCGGCTATAAAATAAACTCTTGAACCTTGTAACTTTGCTCAAATCTTCAAATCTAGATCTTGACAGAGCTCTCGACAGTATTTCATTGTCAACTCAAACAGATAAGAAAAGTGGCTTTGTAACAATTTCAGCTACGCCAAACTTGTTGGCCAGTTTCTTATGCTGTATGCCGAATCTATGATAATATTAGGTCCTCACGACGTCTTTTGGTCGCGCTGCTATATGTAATGAGCGGATGCCTACGGACTTTTGAATATGCGATAATCGCTTACCGAATGGAATATGAGGGTGACATTGCGTACAACATGCGTTATCGACTCCACAAGTTTGAACATTGCCTGAGAATAAAACTACACGATTGTCATATTTGCAAATTAATCTAGAAACTGAACATGATTTGAAACAAGGTAAAAACGAAAAGAGTTGAAAATAAAGTGGATGTCAACAAAGCTGAGGAGCTTTGGGAAGCAGCTCCTTCGCAGAAATTGTAACCGTCATAGATCCCAATATTTTCACAACTTACTCCGATTTTTGGGATTATTCTTGCGATCATATGATATACTTCAAGTTTACCAGAGGGCATTGGTTTTGTCGATGTCTTGAATGGTTGAACCATATTCTGGCTGATAAGTGACGCTGCTTCCGGATCTGCGCGATCAATAATTGGTAGAAGAGCAGTGGCAAACATAAAGCCTTCTGCAATGTCTTCATTACTTCTTGACTTAGCTTGGACACCGTCGCTTCGATCAGCAGATCGAATAAGTCCCTGGAGCAATGGGACATTCATTAATGATTCAATCTGACCAATTGTATCTTCCAGAATATTGCACTGATTTCCGTTTAATGCACCCTGCCCCGTACGAAATAGAGATATAATCTCATCATTGGTTTTGGCAAACTCATTGGAACATGTATTAAACTCAGAGCATAATTGCTTTCCCAAGTTAAATAACAAAAGACCGCCAGATCTCTCATCTCCGTTATCATCGTTACCTGCCTCGATTGAACCTACAAAATATGCACCAGCTCTGTCCCACAATTCGTTCTTTTTGTCATGCTCTTGAGCATTGTGGGATACTGGATCATCGTTGCATAGGATTCTTTTGTTGTGAGTGTTGAAATAGACATATTAAATTACAAAATGTATGGCAATAGCTTACCACAGGAGTAATAGCTAGAATAAAGATGACTGAGAAGCCTCATTTGAACGACCAAGTATTGTAAAGATCTCTGTACAATAATCACTCGTTGAGTTGTGCCGAAATCTTTATATGGAGACTTGAGTGTGAAGACATCATTAATCATTTTATGTGAATAATATTCATCACCATAATATCTCTTGAAGATCGAAAAACTTGGTACTTTTGCGTTATTTGCATCTATTGCCATATCGTGTAAAGTGAGAAAATCAATTCCCATCCTAACATTGGCTCCATTGATGTAAAGATCATTCGCCGTATCTAGCTGTTCCATACGCATGAAGATCTCAATCTGTAAAATATCTAAATCGACACGAGAGAACTGATCACGTAGTAGAATATATGTTGTACAGAAAATTTGAGCGCATCATCAATGAAAGTGGAGTAATGACGTAAAAACAACGAGCTAACTTACCTCGCGTACGTCAGTTAGTGGTATGTAGCCCGCAAGCGGAGCATTGATTACAGGGTCGATACACTTTCTCGTTTCTTTGTCAAAACCACCGATATCACTACAGGTGATCCCGAGGCAATAATACACATCTTGCAAAGCTTTCATTACTTCCGGAAATGTGCTAGACTCATAGGTTCCATCAATAAGCGTCGGTTTCAAAAACTGATCGAACGCATTTTTATTGCAACTGGCCACTCGAGGCAAGGCAGCCATAGCGTAAACCCTGATTCTTCTACTATCGTTAATTGAGAGATAATAGATCAGACTTTGAATTAAAGGAATCGTCATTTGGACAACAATTTTATCAAGCAAGACTCGGACTTGTCGATACGTTTGCGAGCCTGGAAAACATGAATTATGAAAGGACATTATTGAGTTCTTTGACCGAAGCATACCCAGCAATGCTGAATTAGATTTCGCTTGACCATTGCTTTTAGTCCCAAATCGTTCAGCCATTTCTTCTGCTAATCTATAGAGCAAAATTCCATCCTCACTACTACCTGCAACCTGATCTGAACCAATCCACAATGCTGCCGCTTCATCAGCCGCGTGCTTTCCCAAGTCATTATTGAATAGGCTCCGAGCTGACATGTCCGACTGTTCTTTTTCCTTGCAAACAGCTACCGAATTTTGAAGAAGATGTATCGCGTACATCCAAATAGCCAGGGAAATCAGTGCTTCTGTAGCTAATGCATCTCCCGTTTCGTCTGAAAGTAAAATACCGTTCACCTCGTGGTGGGCGTAAGACGAAATAGTGAGGCCGTAAAGATAAAATGTAAATATTGGATCACCAAACATTCTTTGCGTAATGTCTACGCTAAAGTGAGAAAGAACAAGTGGCGACAGATTGTTTGTATCTGAACCCTAAGCAACGCACAAATTTGTTACCAAAACGTAATTTACATTTTTTTCGGGTGCCATCGGTAAACTTACATGGAGATAAATATTTTTCGCTGACTTGATATCTTTTTGCATTAATGCGGTCTCCATTTTTCTAACTTCTAAAGAGACATGGACCCATTCAGCGACGTCGCTATCTGTAATGTATAGTCCACCAGCAAATACTGTTGGTTCGGGGCACATATCTACATCGGTTAAGTCCTCGTCATTTCGAACAACAAACCGACCTGCGTCATCGCAATCTATTGTTGTGTAGCTCATAGCTTCTTTAACTGCTACAATTATTTCTCTAATTCCATCTCTAACAGGCTTTACAGATTTATTCATTAGTGGCTTGACAAGATTTTCATTTATTACTGTATCAGAGCCTACAACGCCGCTTTGGTGAAGTACTGGTGCTATTGATAACGCAAAAGCATAACCTTCACCAACAGTTGCATTCATGCTCCAAGCAGTTAAATCTTCAGATGAAATCGACGTACGAAGAGTCCCCTGGATGAGAGGCACGAGCAGCAAAGGTTCTAAATCCTCAGCAACACGCTGTAGATCATTACAATTTCGATTATCTATATCCGTGCGACCTAGAATATTACGACAATATATAAAGATTTAGTATGATATTAATTTTCAAATTTAAGCAGATTGATGAATCCTAAACTAACCTTTCCTGAATAAATATAACACATCGGCATCAGTTTTAGCCTTGTTTAGACTGATACATGTATTGAAGAAGTCACACTGTTGATTTAGCAGACCACGCATTGACGATTCTGCCCATCCAACATAATAAGCTACTGACTTGTCCCAAGTATTAGGCATTTTTAAATCGTAATCATTGATACTTGTGCATACGCTTGCCGCGGTACGAATACCTTGCAAGACGCGCATGAAAACAATCGATTTCAACAAAATTGAAACAGCTGTTGCTCTCTGATAACGTGATAAACCTTCGAATTGCTCATTTTTGTTGGGCTCTAACAAATTTAGTACTTGATTATGAGAATAATCTGGATCACCGTAGTAATCCTTAAAAACTGTGTAAAGAGGAATAGCGAAACGGTCTGAATCAGTCGATATGATTTGTAGCGAAGTATACCTGTTATGACCAGGTAATGAGTATTTCGTTTCATGGGCATGTACTCCAAATAAATAAACATCCTTGGCCGCTTCAATAGCATTCATCTTCAAAAGAATATTCACCAAGTTAATATCCAAATCTACAAGGGAGTGCTCCAAAATATCTTCTCTATCATCATTAGACCAAATTTCATAACCATCTATACCAAAAGATTCATCGAATATCTCTTCGCAGTCACTACCATCCCCAACGTCGAATTTCGAGCCTACTTCAGAACAGGTCAACCCTAGGCAAGGATAAGAATGTTGAAGTATTTGCACAATGGAACTAATTTGAAGAGCGTCAACTTCCATCACATTCATGTCATCATTTAAATCCACGAGATGCTCCCTTAAAAATTTATTATGAGCATTATTTCCGCAAACCTCTAGTTGAGGAATTAGCGATGTTGCAAACAAGGACGCTAATGGGGCATTCCCCAAAGTTAAGCCCTTCATCAAGCCCTGCATTAACGGGATGGTCATTTGTTGCGCAGCTTGATTGGTGAAATGCCGCAAATTTTTGTAATCATCATTGTGCTCGCACTTGCTTGTTTCAATTGAATGCATCATTCCAGGGAGGATCTGAAATAAGATTCTATGATTGACATTAGCCATCTTATTGTTCCTAATGGTACTAAATTCATTACCTAATGCCTGAAATTTCGAGTAGAGCATATGACCGTTGAGATGTGATAATTCCACATTCGAAGCATCCTGATCAGCACCGATGTAGTAAGCTGCTGCGTAATCAACGTATTCCTTCGCTTTATTGAAATCCGTACTCTGACAGGACCTCACACTTGACTCAAGCATATGTAAAACATACATCCAAACGTTTAAAAAAACAATTCCTTCATCTGCTAACGAATTCCAATCAATAGATTCGTTTTCGAGGTACTTCATCACAATTTTATCGGCATAGTCACCTTCTCCAGGAATCGCAGTATCATTGTAACCGTCTGCACTATAGTCCGGTTCTAAACGTAGTAAATCTTCAGTCCCATATCGATACACCATGAACCAGGGTTCACCATCCATATCGATTTTGGCTTTACTACTCAATTCGTGTAAACTGTTATCAGAATGATTCCCGTTCAAGTAAATATCCCTTGACTTCTCGATTCCTCCATTTGTCATATTCTGGTGGTTTACGATATCACGCACGTCGAGGGCAAGATTGGCAGCTACCGTGATATTTGTTCGGGCTTCATACAAACCATTTCCCAAATCAAACGCAAATATTGTAATGGAGTGTAATATTACCATTAACACAGCAATGGTGTTAAAGGAAAGCATCATGGATCAACTGTGAATATCTTTGTTGTGGAAAAAATATGAAGGATTTCGATACATCCCATGTGCACGCGTACCCGGTACTCTAATTTACATTTCTTTAAAATGAAGAGGGATACATTCCGTAGGGACTACATGTAGCGGCATACGGCATATGTATTAATAGATGCCCCCAGTTCATGCTAGTGTGTCATCTTTATTGTCATGATATGGCGAAAAGTCATCATTATTCATCCCGTATTATTGTTTGACATCTGCATTTCGGAGAATGTTCTAATAAAATTGATAAGTTTCGGTCATAGTATGTGTTTTGGTCTTAGTTGTTATGTACTTCGTGCTTTATGATATGGCCAGATTTTGAGCAAGACAAAATAAGTCAACACCTCAAATGGAAGTACCGGTATATATTTATTAATATAAGTAAGTATAGATGTACGTTTTGCATGAAAGTTGCACGACATCCAAATATCTCAACAAAAATTGTGATATTTTTTTGAATTTCTTGCTCATATTTTCATTTTTCGAATAATAGATTTAGATGACACAATATGAATGTTCATTGATATTTACAATGAGACTCACAACGAGGCCACGATCAGGTACATCATAACACTAATAACATATAAGGAGGGAAAGTAATGATACGAATATAGATGGTAAAAATTAAACACTTGAACGTATTCATAACTCATTTGGTACTTTCATCTTGCGGAACGGAAGCTTCTCATCAACGTCCTTTTTATGACTGGTATACGGGAAAAGTTGTGGATGGTAACAAACCAGATTTCTCATGTCCATCAGGCCGTTATCGCGACAAAACTGTCGGACTTCGTTCAGATGGATGCATCAAATGTCCTTTTGGGACTTACAGTAACAGAACAGATTTATTGTCCAAAGAAGAATGTACTCCGTGCCCACTAGGTAAGGACTATGAACTATGAACTGTCTTTGTTCGATGCCAAATCCCTCCCTCCTTTTTTCTATTTTTGACTCTAAGGAACATACCGCGACGAACTCGGCGGGAAAGAAGTACGATCGTGTAAATACTGTCCAAGAGGGACCTATGGTGAAGAGATTGGTCTAAAAAGTCGTAAATGCAGTGGGCACTGTTCTGTCTTAAATCATGGAATTATTCGCTACTTCTCGACTGAAAGGGGATTGGTCTCAAGAGAAGGATGCAAGATTTGTCCATATTTTTGGAATAGTGGAGATGGACAATGTATCATAATGCCTCAATCAATGCAGAATACACGAGATATTTATTGGCCGTAATTGAATAATGGATAAACAATCTTTGGAAAAATGCAAAAGAATAACAACATAAAGAGTGCAAGATAATCAGCAATTATCGCACACTTAATTTTGAGTGTACCGCATGAGAAATTGACAATACTTGATGGGCTTCCATTATATGTTGAAAGGAGGCATTCGCCATGTGTACGAGGTATATTTCATAAAATCTATTTTCATAAAAAAGGTAATGATTCTAACCCATTCCTTAATTCCTATAGGTCTTTAGGAACGAATGAAATCTATTCGCTTGTGATTATTCACTTTGGAGAAGTAAACAAGTGATTGAATCAATTAATTTATTCCTTTACGAAGGTGACAGCAGAATCGCAAGAAGCAATAAATATGCCTTCTGCGGCCTCCGCAAATCATAAAGAAGGAAAGTTGCTAACGCTTTACGCCGGGACATATGGCAATTGGGACTCATGGTGAACTAATGATACGTTGGGTACAATTCCCAAGAAAAATATCGCAGGATTTATTATTCAGAATAAGGGAATTTTTGGTTCAATAATAGGGAAAATGAAGACACGTATTATATCTTTCGAACATAATACAACAATTGCTACTACTCCTCTTCCGAACGAGCGACTGATGAAGAGGACGAGTTCTAAATTATGCGACTTTCATTGTTACAAGAGTAGATGTCAACTATCTAGAAGTGTAGGTGTTAACATTTTTGGACTTCTGAAGAATAATGAGTGATAATGATGATAGTCAAACACTTCGAATGTCAAATGTCAAGCACGATTATTTTCTGAAGATATCAGTTGAAAGTTGAAAGAGAGAGTGCTGAAAACCTTCGCGCAAGATAACCGTAATATTCAAATTTAGAAAACCATATTTTCAACACATGTTCATAATATTATCACATGTCAGTATCACCCAATCGAAATCGCAATGATCATGGGAGATCACGACGGAAATTACGATCCATCTCCCATCATTTCAGAGGCAGAATCCAAATGGGAGAAAGATAAGGACATCGAAGGCGCTGTGTTGGTTTACCAGACTGCACTTCTCGAATGGGGCGACGATGCTATGATTGGAACGGACGACGAAAGTCTGCGCGATGGAATGGCCAGTCTTTATGTTGCCTATGCGAATTTGTACCGTAAGGCGAAGCAGTATAAATCTTGTGAAGTAGCATATGAACAGGCTGTTGAAGATCCAGTTGTGGGAGGAATGGGCAGGCTCTGGCTGGATTATGCGAGGTGCGTGTTTGTTAGTGGGTTTATGGGTTTTGGATGTTGTTGGTAGAATTCGGTGTTTGGTGCTCATTCTCTCACTTTATGTAACTATGTCAAAGGTTTTGCGAAGAACGAAACAGAATAAAGTCAGCTCAGAGTTTGTATTTGAGAGCTCTCTCAATTAATGGGGATGAGGTCGGAGGTGCTGTGAAAGATCCGGATGAACGTGAAGAATTGTGGGAAGAATTTCATATAATGATGGTAAATCATGGAGGTAAAAAAGATTTAACTCTAGAAGAATTGAAGACAGCTGTAGGTAAGCAAAAGGCAGATGATCTAGTGAACGTAAAAGATGGTGAAGATAGTTCAGATGACAAGAGCGATGACAATGTGGGTCCATCTAAAAAGCGTAAGGTTGAAATTGAAAATAATGATACCGAAGAGGCTTTTGCAAAAAGGCCTGCCCTTTCTACCATTCAAAAAGAAGACTCATTAATAAAATCAGATGAGACGACATCGGTTTACAAACAAAAATTAACAGGGGCGCAATTGGAGTTAGCCACAGCATCATTAAAGAAGAAAATTGAAGCTGGATCACAAGAAATGTTGTCGAATAATTTTCCCCCAGCTTTATCTGCGGCATGGGTGGCTAGAGATGGAATGAATCAACCTAACATAGTAACACAGCTCTTTGATGAGAAGCCTTCGTCAAGTGTTGAATCAGCGTCGGGAAAAGAAGTTTTGGGAGCACATTTGGCTTTCCAGATCGTTCAATTATTACTTGGAAAAAAGCATGAAACTACCAATAGTTCCCCTAAAGATATAGACATAGATGCTGGATCATCGCTGCTTAACCTCGTACAAGGCTGCTGGTCGATGGTAGCGATGTTCACGGTGAAAGCGAAGAATATGATTGATTCGACGGAAAAGAAAATGGTGAGCAATCCTCGTGAGGACATTTAACCTTGATGTTTGGTTCGCGACAGGTTCTCGTATATGGTTTTCGTTTCAATTCTATCTTTTCATTGTTCTATTATTTTTAATTCGTGCAGCGAGAGGAGTATACACGTGTCGAAGAAACAGGTAGGGATAAAGAATCATTTTTAGCCGCTAAGCGAAAAGAGTATCAAGAGATTGTTGAATTTCTTTCATGGGAATCTAGAAAAGTAAGTTTTTTATCCCTTTTGAGAGATTGTTTATGAGCAGTTGCTTATATATCTATCGTTTATGTTCTACTTATTTATATTATTTATTGTAGCTTTTATCACTTCAACAAAACTTACTTAGAAAGGCACGAGTGCCTGTGATCGATATCACCATAGATGAGAATGAACTTAGAACTCAACGAAAAATATGTTCTGTACTGCATTCGGCTTTTATTCTTCGAGGTAAAGTGGGAGTCAAAGCTCATATTGCATTGCTTCAAAACAATGAATCGAAGCTAAGTTCTGAACTATCATCGAATACAGAGCCAGTCATGCAGCAACCTATGATGATGCAAGGTCAACAGTTTTTTCATGCTCCACAACAGGTACCATTTTATCCACCGGCCCCAGGATTTCCGCCAATGGGAATACCACCGCAACAGCCATTCGTTGCTCCAACGCAAAATTTCTACCCTAGAATGGGATAGAAGTGATATATTAGCAATACAATGACATATGATTATCTAGGACGAATAGAGTTGCTGTTAACAAAATACAGTGTTTGTTGTGCCATACTACTTTATTTTCTTCAAGTGAATATGAGGTCTACGTGTACCGGTGCTTTATGTTTTTTCAACTTTATACTTATTCTGTTAATATATACTCTTGTATCTTTGTTAGCATCTACACTTGTAGCAGGTCGCATAACTAGAGTTGCCATTAACAAAATTCGGCCTTCGTTGTTCCGTCCAAATTAAATTTCTTAACCAATAGATCGGATGAGGATTAGTAGTTATTGTTACAGAACTTTAATATTCTTGAGTAAAAATCCCTGGAATTTCCAGTATGCTTGCCTGAGTAGCAGTTTCTTTTCTTCTACTTATTAATTGTGCACGCGGTGTCATTAAGTCACGCTCGTCATTAAGTCACGCTCTGATTGCCATACGAGTCGTACATACCAACGCCATACTCTATGTGTATTAATTGGATTGGGGATTACAAGCTGATTTTCACGTGAGCATTTCTGTGTAACGGATTTTCTCGTCACCATTTTTTGACCTCGCGTAAAAAAATGGAAACCAGGACAACCTTGTTCCCTTGCTGGCCTAAAACCGATATTTGAAAACATCAAACAAACTAAATTGTGAAACACAAGTTGCAAGTACACGGGTATTTAATGATAGCCCTAAAATGTCATTATTATACATATTGAGAAAATTCTTTTCGAAGGTGATTCTCTACCATCTCAACAGTGCACCCAGGATGGCGAACCATGTAATCCCCTTGCTTGTCCATCACATCACGAAACAAAGGTCCCCGAGGCAAATTTGGAAGTACGTTTGCTTTTATCTTGTCGCCGTCGATTAATAACTTCATATTCCATATTCCGATCAAGTTTAATCGTAGAAGGGATAGCGCAAAAGCATTGTACTGGGATAACACATCAACTTTTCGTTCGAATACTATTTCTTCGCCAGGATCATCACTACATCGGCGGAGTTCATGGCATAAGCTCAGAACGAGTGACGCGCGCCACAAATTCTTGCAGCGTTTTAGGATGCGGAAACATTTCAGTCGAAACTCCATTGCATTTTGCAGAAGAACATCATTTTCTATATCTTCGTCCGTCACAATGTTCTTATCATTTGGTAAAACTTTTACCCCAGAGACCAAAACATTGACACCTTCCCAACCCCCTTCATTCATTACTAAATCACTAAACTTTATAGCACACTCTTGGATGGTTTCAACGTTCTGTGCATCTTTTGACGGGCGCTTTAGCTCGTCTAGAAGTAAAGTAAACAACGGAGATTGTGTAGATTTCTTGCCTTTCCTTTGCTTCTTTTTCGATGATACAACTGGAACGACTTCATCTGCTTGTGAAGCAACGTGCTCTGCATACGCCACCATATATGGGTGAAATAAGCAAGCATACCAAAGTAATCGCCTTGTCTCTTCATCGTTTGTCAGTAATATATCAGCATCATTGGCGAGTTTACACCATCCAGGCGGATGCTTTACATTTGAACATAGATAAGAATGAGTTGTAGCAAGGAGTTGGACACCATTTCTGTAATAACGGTTGAAATCTTTCCCCTCAACGCCTGGAATATCTCTTAGTGGGAAAACGCAACTCATCAGATTCAATTCGTAGAGCATTTTTCCAGCGCAAACTGGTCTACTTGATCGAAGCATCAAATCAACTTCTGATCCAACACGTTCCCTAGAAACCTACGGCAATAAAATTATTGTTAAACGAATATTGTATAAACATGAAATAAACGCGATGAGTCTATTTGATTTCATTTCGTAAACGCTGTTCCGTACCTTACGAACTAATGCAGATTGAATGTCGTCGCGTCTTACCGTCTCTCTGAGTTCTGTATCTAAGGAGAAGTTTAATCTCGATGCGAAACGCACGGAGCGCAGGACACGCAAGGGATCATCCAAAAATGTCTGAATAGGATCTATTGGAGTCCTCACTATCTTCGCGCGGAGGTCGGCAAGACCCGACTTTATGGCAAAAAATTGAGCATCTATTCAATTTAAAAGTTTTTCAATGCGACTTACTCCTGTGAAATCTTCTACATATTCATTGTGCAAGTTGTAAAATAAAGCGTTTATGGTCAAGTCTCTCCTGAATGCATCTTCCTGAGCTGAACCGATTCCGACACTTTGAGAGAGTTATATGAAGGGGTTAGAAGACGAGCCAGCTAGTGCGCTACCAACTAGTACGTACCTAACTGGAACTCTAGTACCCTTGTCTCCATCAGCACTTTCTGTCTCTTCTTTGTATATTTCTGTCCGTAGATTCACAAAGTCGATCCAAAAATTCCCTAAAATTTTTCAGTAAACAAAGAACAATAACTTTTATTAAGTTTTAGACCATATGTTTCAAAAATAATGCGATTTCATGTACCTATTGAAAGGGTGGCTGTTTCAAGATGTTTACTCATATCCGGATTCGTTAAGACGACGCCAACTTTATGAGTCTCCTTTCCTAAGTACGAAACAAAGATGAATTAAAATAAAATAATTTGAAGCATAATCTCTATTCCAGTCAAGCACCCTACCATGTTCGCTCAAATACGCGTTCACCAACTCCGCAAATTCTCTTCCAAGCATATTATTGATTGCAATATCTATATCAACCTATACACCCAATTAATCTAAGCGATTAATATGTGGTACAAAACAATTGCGAAAAATTAGAATGCATAGTGTTGTCGACTCACAGGTTTATTAGATGTCGTTAAGGCTGACTCAGAAAACGATCTTTTGACAGCGGACTTCCCACCGTTTCCAATGGAGGCAGACGATGTATGCGTTCCAACTTCACCAGAATCAAATGTGTTAGCTTCTGTATTCAAAGTGTTATCGTATTCTAAACCGTCTCTTTTCATCGCAATATTGATAGTCTTTTGTTTCCGCTTGCTAGTCAGTCGCTGCAAATTGACACATATATTGGATTAGACCAGGAACAATTCATGAAATACACCAACGGACGTCAATTTCCGCAAAATAAACATACCCCAGACTCATCAAAAAAATCCTCTTCGGCCAAGAGCTTATCTCTCACCCACCCCCCTGCCACTCTAAGCACCGTATCGGGATTATGCTCCTCCGCCACATTCCTCAATAAAGTAAGTAACTCTCTCTCCTCCGTTGTTAAAGACAGCCCCAAGCGTTGTTTAGTTGGAACGTTCAACTGACTACCACCATCACTCTCCTTGGATAAACTTCGCGCCGTATTATTTTCATGCGCTTGAGTCAACGTTCTCGTGCTATGTGAATCAATCACCATACTCAAACAATAATCCCTTTGTACGTTCTTCTTATTATCATTGTTCGTCTGCTTACGTTCATCACGACGACGACAGAAGCTTTGTCCAGTGCGCAGCAGTACTGATCCATATCCAGATCCCGATCCAGGTCCAGTCATTTTCCGATGCAATGTAAACGACCTTCCCATTCGAGTCGCAACACTGCCGAACAGGACTGCCGATAATATAGTGCTCATCTTTATCATAGTTGCATATATATATATTCCATATATATATATATATATATTTCAATTCGAAAAGAAAAGAAAAGAAAGGGGGATGTTGGTGTTGTTGGTAGGACAAATAAATATCCAAATCCAGTACCTCAAACAAACAAATAAACAAATAAATGGATGGATGGATGCAAAGATAAGATTCAATGGATACACACTTTCTCTCTCTAGAGGCACGAGACTAGAGACTCTCGGTAGAGTTACAAATAATAACGATTCCCCCACAAGGAACTTTTGTTATATACACAGTGTACAGTATAATATGTATAAGGTGAATTAACGTCACCAAAGATCCATCCAATGATAATAATTACAGTAGATTTTAGATGATACCTTGCTGCTATCTTATTCCGTCTCTGTGATGATAATGATAATGATGATGGAGTGGAGTCTTCCTGTCCGCCCAATCACCAGTCACTGCCACTCTCTTGACATTCTATTTTCTTTCGCATGTATTGTGTGTGTGTGTGTACGTGTGTGTTAAGACACCTTGCTATAAATTTCTGTGTTGATTTCTGCAAGAGATATCAGATATCAGATATCAGATTCAGATGATGATGATATTCTGATGATATTCTTCGCGGCCGAAAAGCTGTCTTCTCTCTTCTCGTCTTCTTCTTTTCGAAGTGAAGTCATTATATTATGAGAACCTATTACGAACGTTAAGGTCTGTAAATTCTTATGGACGAGTAGTCCGTGACAGAGTGACAGTATGACAGGTGCACTACTGACTACTGACTATCGAACAAAGAACAAAGAACAAGGGATGTGATATTTGATATTTGATATTTGTGATGGTTTCAAGTTTCAAGAGCTTGTGATTTGTGATGTACTCGTATCATGGAGAGCATATTATATTTTATATACATGTATGGAATATCGATCATCATCATCATCATCATCATCTCAACAATAATTATGGTCAAAGAAGGCAAAGATAATGTTAATCCTTTGCACGAACTCGAGCTTCAGAAGATTCCTTCGAAGTACTTCAGATTGATGATGAAAGGTACCAAAGAGGAAGAAGAGCAGGAGGGGTCATCCGCTACATCACAGTATATTGAAGTTTTTCCGATAACAGGTGATAAGGTTGAGGAATGTACGTTGAAGCTTGAGTTTCGTTCCAAGCTGGACGACAAACTTGAAGCTGAATGTGTACGTCTGTTTCTAGATAATATGAAAGAGGAATATGAACGGAGCAGTTGGGGCTTGGATATGGACGAGAAACTTCGTGAGTTTCGTCACGAAGATGCTCGATTTCTAATATTGAGAAATTCAGAATGTGGAGGGATGAATGCATTTTCGCACATTCGTTTTGAAGAGGATGGAATTTTATTTGTTTGGGAAATCCAAGTGGAGGCCTGTTGCAGAGGTCTTGGACAGGGAGGGTTACTCATGGCAATCATTCATTCGCTGGTAAGAATTCTTGTTATTATTGATTTGTGAAAGGCTTGGCTGACACTCTGATTTGTTTGGTGTCCAATTTTGTAGGCAATTTCCAAAAACAAAACAAAAATTATGCTCACAGTGTTCAACAGCAATAGCAATGCAGTAAGATTTTATCGAAAGCTAGGGTTTTTCGAGGATATGGAAGATAAGAACAGTCAGCCAGATGACAGGGACTACAAAATGATGGCAAAATTACTCCCGCGACGATCAAAACGAAGAAAAATTTGATTTCGTTTCTTCTAAGCTTATCTATCTGATATATGGTAACTAACTTGTGTATTGCACTACCCCAAACGTGTTAAAAATCAACACGACGTCTTTGTTGCAAAAGTTAATTTCCGGTTGAGACCTGTGTGATGTCTTACGTACATCTTAATTATCATGGATGTATTCACATATGATTTTTTTTTTATTTCAAAGTTATGCTCGTAGCATCCGAACATACGATTGTGCAGGTCTTTATCGTTATCGCACGGTTTCTTTTCGGAAGATCGTTTGGATTCATGTATACGGTAATTTGTACTCGAATATCGAACTATCTGTTCCGATTGTTGTGTTTTGTGAGCAAACGAATCTAAAACCTTTTTCATTCATCCATTTCATGTACCCACCATATCTTTCGAACCTGCGCTTGGGTTAAATATGATGCACTGCCGTTGTTGTAGAGAACATAATTTGTCCAATTTAACATCCATAATCGTCGATAAGAAGTGGATCTCCAACATGTTTCTGTAAATAATCCTTCGCGATTCTAAGATATGATTGCACACATTTCAATTGTTCAACCACAGCTTTGAACCTCTGATTCATCGTAGCTTTCACGAAATGTTTACTGTATCATAATAAATGCCTGAATGATTCTTCGATTCCCTTCATATGGTGAAGTTAAAACGCCTTTCCAAATAATCATATATAAACCAAGTAGGAAGTCCAATCGCCACTGTTACACTAGTAATCAGAATCAGCATATCGTCTAGAACGAGACGGAACAGGCATTGTTCAGCTAGAGACTGTATAATCTTCCTTTCTTTGAATTTACCAAATGAGCTGTCAGCGTCTTAAAAGACTTAATTGCATCAGTGATGTTACCATATCTCGATTCGGTAAGGATCTTGTCGTATCCTTCTTGTTGTTCTTCAGTAAGAACACTTTTATATTACCATCTCTGGATATGACTTGATGCGTAGATCATTATCTAAATCACTTCGAAAGAAGGAAGCTCGACCCAACTTTTACGTTTGTTGTGTAATGTCAAGGTCATTTGTAGATTAAGTGTTGCATTACTTGACATGCGTAGGTGAATTTTTTTGTGAAATCACCATACCTTTACAATGAAAAGATCCAACATCCTCTTACTTTAATTCGAAAAACGATTTTTTTATTGGAGTTTCTTTTTGCGTTTCCTCTTAAAGGTACAGACGTTCATGCTCCCTAAGGCAGAAAGTTGTTGAACTCTAGAGTCAAACATCAACGTTCGTTCGAATTTATTACTTCTTCCCACGATGTCATTACCTAGATGACTTTGAATACAGATGTGGAATCAGGGAGCGCCAAAGACTTTAGATGTATTCATTCTATTCAATTTGAATATTGCACCGGCATCGTCTATGATAAAAAGGTTAAAATTATCGAAAGTAAGTTGCGGAAAAATTGCTATTACGGTCACAGTAACGTTTGAAATAGACGGATTTGTAGTAGGTCTTACTATTGGATCATCACTCGTTATCTTATATGAGCGGTAGCACTTTCAGAAACAGCGACAGCATCATGCAGCACGCATTGAATTAATTTAGAATCAGCATCAAGGAGATGCACCTCCTTTATCCGTAAAGAACAAAAGTCGCAAAAATAAGGATTATGGCAATTAAAGAGAAGAGAATTAACAAGTACAAGCTCGCTCTTGTATATCTTCCCTCTTGATAGGATATTTCTTTCATAAATCAGATCACGTTCTATCCTCCGCTAGTAGCATTGTCGAAAAAATCCTGGTGAATAGAATCTAATTTTACTCAGTTGTGGAAAATGTAAATGAAGGATGTTTACTTAAACCCAAAATAGAACGAAAAATTTTGTTATAAATTTAAACATCGTAACCACATAATGTAGAGCAGAAACAGGTCAAATGTATCTACATAGTATGGATCATTAGCAGTCGGGCCTTGGCCTTTTGTTTGGTGGTTGAATAGGATGTGAAGTTTTGGTAAGATTTGCATTATCCTCTCTTATACTATTTGCTTGATACCGATCTGTTACATGGCGGCTTTCATATAAGGGGACGCGCATATGTTTCATATTGACAGATAACGAGTTTGGTTGTTGTTGCTGTTGTAGACCACCATCATGTTGTAAATTTATGTTATGATTTGATGTATTAGGATTTGTTGGAAACAATGTGGAGTTAGCCAAGAGAGCCTGAGCACTGAGTGCTGCGATCGTACCAGACAGCATCATACTGGCTTCGGGGGCCATCATTCCCGTGTTTAAAAAATTCGTGGAATATGGAGCTGCCTGTGGTAAGGGAAATGTTTGCAAATTATGTGGATGAGCAGGTCCTGGAGCTCGAATTACTTGGCGAACAGCTGCTTCAGGCACACGATGGGGTATGCTGGTTGTTGAAGCACTTGCAACAGCAGTTGGAAGTTTCTGTTTTGCTTCTTTCTTTTCCTGTGAAATAGCTTCAACAGGTCTTTTACCAGTGACTTTCTTGTGCTCGTTCCCATTTCGTTTATGTCCATCGTTTTCAAAGTTGATGAATTTACTGCTATCTATCGCTGGAAGTTTTGAATATTCTATAGGTGGCCACAAAGATTCCTTCGAAGGTGCATTTGGTGAAGGGACTCTTATTGGATCTGGAATTGACTCTTCGGAATCGAGTATAGTTATATCGCCATAATTTTCATTGCATCTGGGACAATGCCACTTGGTCAGTTCTTCACCGACGCTTTTACTCAAGCCAACACAACGTCCATGATACCACCTTTCACACTTATCGCAAGCCAGCATAAATGACCCATCGCCAGGCCCCCCGCACAAACAGTGACGGACACCATCATCGTCGATTGTATTCCACAATCGTGATTCTTCGATCATTATAACCGGAAAATTTCGAACTTCTTTAAAAAGCTTGGTAAGAAGAGCGACATCAAATGGTTTCTTCGAATCAGCGCGTGGTGCTAACGCAGATTGAGCTTTACTTTGCCAGATTTTCGCGCGGTTCAAAATGTGTCGTAGGATCTTTACAGCCCTCTCGTCTGGAAGTTTAATACCAGCACTTATTTCAAGTAATTTCGAGATCTCATCAATTTTAGGTTTTCGGGCTAAGATAAAATGGGCGTGCAGAAACCACGCGTTACAATAAAATGACCTTTTAACTATTTGAACGTCAGGAAAAGAAGATAACCCCAGCTGATCCGCTTCTTCTAACAAATCTTTCATTATGTTTGAGAGTCTTCCTTTCGGTAAAGGTCTTGACAATTGTTTCATCTCTTCTGATTCTGGACGAAACACATTACGATAGACTTTCGTTAACCATGTACATAAAACAGACGACATTGCATTTTCTTTTTCTTCTCTATCCTTCCGCTCGTGAGCAGACTGCTGTAATGCTGCTAAACGCTCCGAGCAACCCAAAATAAAACCTTTTGCTCGTTGAAGTTTCTCATTTTCCAACTTTCTCACTCGAATTTTATCGTTCAACAAATCCTCGTTTAAGCTCGTAATTTCATCTTTATGTGATTTCATACTTTGTCGGTAAGGCAAAATGGGAATTGATGTTTCTTCACTCATGTCAATACTGCGACTACCATGTTCACCTTGTTGATGATGGTATTCGCTTGATATATTTGGCTTGATGGGAAACAATTTGCTTTCTTTTCCTTCGGAATCTAACGTAGCTTTTTGAATTTTAAGGTTCAAGATTTTATCACCCAATTGAGCTTGACATGTCGAAGATCTCACAAAACCATCATTATTTAGTGCTTGTTCTCGTCTATTCCCAGCTTCTTCATCAATCTGCATATTAAATTTGCTCAAAGAGCTGTCTAAATGTGCAAGATTCTCTTCTGCTACTTCTACCTCCAACGTTCGCATCTCGATTTCCTTCTTCTCCCGTCGAACTTTTCTTTGATGTTTCTGCCCCTCAACCTAAATGATTTATTACAAATTGGATACGACGTCAATCTAAAAAATTATTCAAGCAATTTTATTACCTGCCGTGCTTTGATTAGTTCTGCATAATCAGTCCATTTCTGAATTTTGCTAATAGCCAGTTGCGAAATAGACTGCATGCCTTTGGTTAGAAGACAACGAACACATTTATATTTCTCACATCTATTTGCTTGAGATTGAGTCACTCCTATACAGTTGCCATGATACCATTCACCACATTCCTATAGAAGCAATCATAATGCCATTAGCAGGCTGGCGATAGAAAAGTCAACACTTTTGCAAACACTTACATCACATGCAACCATCAAACCGGTTGAATGATATTCTCGACAGAGACAGTAACAACTAGTTGCTTTTTTTAGAGCAGCGATCTCATCTGGAAGTTCTATCAGTAAGTTAGAGTATTCGTCCATCAAGACTTTTACTTCTAAGGATCTGGAATGGTCTTCATCAGCTTTGATTTTCTTAGCCCGTGCAGACCACGATCTGCTTTGCTTCAAATGCTGCTTTAGAACCTTCAATTCGTCATTGGCTGTAATCTTCACTTTTTCACCTCTTACGATGAGGGATTTCATTTTGACAATTGTCACTTTTTCAGCCTTGTCCAATATCTGTTGAGTTTCTTCGAACCAATCAGAAGCTAGGGCAACTTCATCCATAAACAATTTAACGAATTCGATTCCTATCATTTTTAAGGCACATCAATCATTAGTCCAAATTTCATCATACACATCGGATTATAACTAAAAATATCACCTGAGGGGAATGAGGAACATTGCTTCTTTAGAATTTCTAACGTTGTCAATGACAATTTATCGCTTGAGAAAACAAAACCTTCGACTTTCTCTCGCCATCCCTGATAATCATTTCTACACCGCCACAGACGATCAAGGCGAAATCCTTCAGCTAGGAGTAGTCCAACCCAACTGTTCATCACGTTTCGAAATAGTTCATCTTCTTCGTCAGGATCTCCCTTTGCGCACAACTCAATACCTTCTTGCATAAGAGTTTCCAACTCTGTGGAAAAAGGGTCTGATATGACATCATTTGGATTCGCAATGACAATAGATACTCTTTCGTACCAACTCCAAATTTTGACTAAGTCAGCAATAACTTCTTCTTCAATCGTAAATACATTTATATTTTGCGATTCAATGCGCAATTGCTTAACATTTTCTCCAATAGTATTCTTAAATCCAGGAGGAATATCATTGTGTTGTATTCTACAAGAAAGAAATAGATCGACTCGTCTAAATGGAATATCTGCTTCAGAAAACGTGACAAATGTACCAGAAACAACCCGCTTCCTTGTATTATGCGAATGACCTCCCTCCTCTGCAAGATAATCTGACGGATCTTCACCGATCCAAGACTTGAATACTTCTTTCCTTCTTCTCTGTTGCTCTTTGTTCAAGTCAAATGAAATTAAACGTAAACGGTTTCTGGTACTTGCTATCCAACTCTTTACCTGATCTATGTGATGCTGTAAGAGTTGAGATTCTTTTGACAAATTTACAGGAAACTTTTGCGAGTCTTGGATAAGTTGTATAATTTCTTCCAAGCTAAGTTTAAGATGATCTTCTTTCTCGTCGTCGACTGAAACTCCTTCACCTTTCACACAATCATTGCATGAAAGTACGTTCGAAGAACGCCTTAACCACTTATGTATCTTATTAGAAATAGACTTCAATTTGGAAAGCTCGTCAAGATCAACATTCAAAGATTGTGATACAGCCTCATCGATCGTCTGAATCGATAACATTGGCGTCGTTACTTTATTTGTCAGGTGATTTGTTTCTGGAAAAGATATTTCACAATGTTTAAGGATAATGCTATGCTGTGAAACCTAAAAACGACAAAGAATCAAACGATAGAAATGTAAGGAGTACCTAGAAATCGTAGAAAAATTCCATTTATCACATACCCACTCTTCGCACTGTTTCAAGACTTTTTTAGAATGCAGAAACTCGTCACCAACCATAATCGGCATATTCCCCGCATCTTCCACGAACTTCCGCAATTGGCCAAGTGTAATTTTTCGCTTCTTTTGTTGTTCGAAGTATTGACAGTATCTTTCTAACCACCTGTCAGCAAGCAATAGAATGTCCATTAATTTCTTTTCACAACGCAAAAACCAATTTTTCTTTCCACGGAAATCAAACGGAAGCATTCCGCGCAATACAGTAGCATTTTTGATGTGCTCACGAGCATAGGTCAAACCAATTTTTTTCGATTCGGAATCAAATAACATTTTTTCAGCTTCAGCACTCCACTTGTAGGCTTCTACTTCCATCGTCAAAACCTCCATTAAATCCATTTTTAAAGGAACAACCGCTCCAGACAGTTTTAGTCCTAATATTTCATTTCTCCTTTTATCACTTTTTCCAAGCTCATGACGTATCAATGACATGATTTCTAAGTACTCCGGTGGACTTAATTTACTTTCATCTTTAATAGCGATAGAGTCTGGGAAACAAGCCCGAAACTCGTCAAGCCATTGATGCGCTTTCTCGGCCTTTTCATCTAGGCCTGTCAAAAAATCAGACACATTAATCGGCATTTCAATACCCTCACAAATAAGTGTTTCAATATCTGAAAGATGGGCATCTGTTCTGTTAACTGCCGCAACTTTTTCCATCCATATCTCCGCAGAGTTACGAATTGTGATGAGTCGATTGACTTCAGGAAAGTAAAGACCAATCCGATTTATCTCATTAACCCAGGATACGACATTCTTGAGATCAATATTTTTGTCGTCCACGTTACATTCTTCGTTATCCCAGGCGAGTATGCGTTCTCTTGTGGTAATAGCACGTTTAATTCTTTTTTCCAACGCGATTTTACTCTTCAGATTGTCAAGTGGAGTCAATGACTCTGCCTCGTCCACCAAAGTCATTGCCTCCGCTATAAAGTCTTTTCGTCTGTTACCTTTATTCTCTACAGTAGCTGCGTCAGTCAACACGAGTGCACTGTTGCACATCAATTGATCCAAGCGCTTTTCCCACTCACTCGCCCGATTAACCACTTCCTGGACAATATCTGCCTCTTCTAGCTTTAACGGAGTTTTCTTTGCCCGTTTCAGTGCTTTCTTGACATGTTCTAGGTCAATTCCGTCATGTTTGTTGTGGCAATACACCGAGTCGTGTAGGTTTGACAAACAGTCACGACCCAGCGAAACGAATTTGAGTAACTGATTTAATGTGGAAACGGTCTTTTCGATGAACCCTTCTCCAGGGTTTTCTAATGGCATTGGCATGGCATGTGCTACACTTAATAAATCAAGGACGTCGCGCATGTTGGGACGGGGACGTTCTTCACTCTGTAGATGGTCTCTGTCATTTTTCTTTTGGAATTTACCTTTCTTCTTTACTTCGTCTGCATCAAAACAACCTACTATCATCTTTTCCGCATGAGCCATAAGCTGTCTCCACCGAACCTTCATTTCTGATCGATCAGCATGGCCACGATGATCCATTGTCATCATCATCATTGCTATATCTTTCGCACCCCCAAAGCGATCCGTAATTATCATCCCAGCACCGTTCTTCCCGATTTCATTCGATGAACGATGATGAACACGATGCAAGCCTTTCCTTCTCGTGAATGCTATGAGATCAGTATATCCATATTTATTACAGGTTGAATTGTTCGCATCCTGTCTCAAATCTCCCATCAAAAAGACATTTACGTCCTTACGATCATAGAGACAATCCCACGATACCTTATTCTCATGAGCTCGCCCCCTTCGACGTTGCTGCTGTTGCTGCGTCATCCGATTAAGTCGTTGGATAGCACGTCGGTTTAAATACTTATAAAAACTACGATGAGTGGAACTCTCCCCCGACGCGAGCTTATTAAGCAACAGAAATTGAGCCAGTTGAACATTTCCATTGGCCTTTTCATATAAATGCCTTAGCAACACCTCATCATCTTCGCTGTAAAACTGACCATCGTTCTCGAGAGTCAGACGTTTGCAGTAATTCAGATATTGATTCATCTCGTCAGTACTGTTGGCATTGGCAGTACTTTCGTTGCTCGAGTGGATGCACCGTGCACGAACAAGGTCGGAAGCAGGAGCAGTCGAGGGCTGTGGTAGGTTCAATGCCTGATAAGAGGATCCGATGCGGGGTTCTACATATTCATCGCTCCTGACCTGCATATTGCCTTACAGCGATGTGTATATCTCGATATCCAATGATGTGGTCGTTGTTTTTGTTGAGGCTGTTGGTTTAGTAGAGGGGTTGTGAGTTGTGACATTGCTTTGTCTTCTCTTTGTTGAATTATACATGTGCCGCGGTGTATTAATTTTTTTTTTTAAACTGTATGCTTTTATTTTATTATAATTTTGTACGGTACGAGAAGGCAAAGTTATCGAGTGCCATCACTCTTGTAACATTTATAAGTGTCATAATTCAGGTAACAGCTATGAGCTATGATTCTATTTATGATCATTTTTTTCTTGTGTTTGTAAATCAAAGAAATATACAACTCTACCGATACCGATACTACATATTTGTTTGGATGTTGCATGGGATCAGGAGAATACGATCGCAAACGTGTAGCGTCGTAGAAAAGGTTAGATGATGAGAGAAAATTAGACGGTACACGGACTAAGAGAGGATATTTTGAAGCCAATCATCAAGAACGGATATAAAATGAGATTCGAGTTTGGAAAAGACGATGTCTTATTGAGCAGTACACACTAATTGTATAGATATACTACTGCTAGCTAGTTATTGTTGCGAATGAGAGAATGTATTATTGGCGAAAATTCGAAAAGGTAATCGGATATCTAAGTGCTAGAAAGCATTGGATAGAAACACCATTATACTGTCCAATTGAGAGTAATGATTTTCTCATGTGCCTAAAACCTTATGGACCTGCTCCTGGGATAGTTACCCGGGAAAGCAGTGCGTCATACTACAACAAAATATAAGCATACCCTTCTTTTTATTGAAGTTCTTAAGGTGAATAACATACCTTTTCTTATGGTATTTCCCCAAACATTCGATGGTGTTGAAGAATATAACAAAAGTTTAACAGTGATACATCGTTACAAAGGTAGAGGATTTGATCTCATCCAAGTTCGTAGAAATGGTGGAAATGCATGCATAAAAAGATTGGGTTGACAATTTAAATGTAATGTCACAGCACACAATGAAAATGAGCCGGTTGTGGAGTTATTTAGAAACAGGATCGCGCGTGTTCATCTCAAACCACTTTTCACTTTTTATTGGTTGCAGACATGGATGCGTTATGACTGATTATTATATCGATTGAATGCACAAATACTACCAGTATCAGCTTGGATGTTCTCGATGAAAATTATTTAGAACGTGAAGTTGGGTTTTATTAAACACCCTGTCGATTGGAGTGCGGGGCATACTTGATCCACAGCATTTATACGTTCCTCATTTTAACCGGCTGCGTTTTTTTCCAACTGGTCGCGCTCCATTCCACGATACAGTAGTACTCCAGTGTTGTGTCAAGACGACAAGTTTGGCGACGTTTCTAACATGTATGTTACCATTGGTCAATATCTTCTTCGATACACGTTGATAGATTATTCCCGACCGAGGTACGGGCTTGAATATATCTGTAAGGATCTTTCGGACCAACGCATGGTGGACAACCCCAACTAAGTAACATTCCATTGTTTGATCCCGTTACAAGCCTTTGTTCGAAAGTGCAAGCTGTGATACATGATATCGGCGATATATGACCTTGAAGAATGATTGATGGGCCTCCACCATCGTTCTTTAGTTTGAAGCCTAATAAATCTCCATCTTCATTTCCGCACCATATGGTTGTAGTTGTAGTGGACCCATACTGCGTTACAAATAGCGAATTTTTCTTCTTAGGACCAAATGTCTTCCTGCTAAAACTGATATTATCTGTTGACATGAAAATTTTCGGAACCGGCATTCCAAGTGGAACGCGTAGATCCCAAATTCGTAGCCTGCTGTCCAGTCCTGTGCTCACTAAGTGTTGGCCATTTGGAGTCCAACAAACTGAAACAACTTCGCCATTATGAGATTTGATCCAACTGGATTCCACTGGGGCATAATTATTTGGTCCGAGAAGTCTGTTTTTGTGAGTTCTCGAACCATTGACAACGAAGCGCATCTGATCCAAACGAGTGATCTCAATCTCCCTCAAAGATTTAAAATCCAATCCTCGGTTTCCCAGCCCCACCGCTCCTCGCGATGATATTGAATGCGGGTCCGAGTTATTTAAAAAATGACTGCTTTCGTTATTCATCACTGCAAGACATGCGGTGGAACCAGACTTGCGTATGTCCCACAAGCGAACAGAATTGTCAGCAGAGGCAGAAGCAATGATAAATTCATCACTTGGTGACCAGGCTAGACTATTAATATTTTTCCCAATTTGGTGCCCAATAAGCTCATGCGAAAATGATCCTGATGTGATATCACATAATTTGATTTTCCCCTCATTACCACATCCGCATGCAACAAGCATATGTTTTGAATTGTATTTTTTGGGAAGCACTGCGCATTCGATGCGTGAAGTCCTTGCGGTGCCCATTCTGCTTGCTGAAAACGCAGTAAATGAATCTACCACTTGAAACTCATTTGTATCCCATAAATTCACTACGCCACTCTTATCGAGGCTAATGAACATGCCTGTGTCAACTGGATACCACTGTACGCTTTGTACGCTGAATCGATGACCAGCAATTGAATCCCCAGCTTCCAAGTTTAAAGTTGATCGTTCCCTATTTGATCGTGCGATATGTTTTCTCCTGGCCCTCTTTCGACTTTCTCCCAAACAATGTCTCTCATCATTTGTTATCCCCAATAATCCCATCTTTTTTTCATTCCAATATTCCGAACCAAAATAAGACAAATCGTACACGGAAATAGTACAATCCAAGCTTCCAGCAAGCAAATAGCGCCCACCTTGAAACGAATCTGAGTTAATGTCCAAGTCTGTGATACTGCACTTGTGTGGGGAAACAATCTCAGGATCGTGTAACAACGCCATCTTACGAGAAGATACGACTTCTTGCAATTCAACTCGAGGAGCCGCCATCCTACCAGCAGCTCTATGATTGAGTGCCTTTAAAATCCCTGCATTTCTTCTATCCTTCTTCTCTTCCTTTCTCAACATTTTTATATGGAACCTACTCGTAGGCGGGGTCTAATAGAGATTCGAGCAATTGACCTCACTTGAAGGGCAGAGATCACGGGCACGGGGCACGGGGCATCACGGCATCACGCATTGCATGTGTTCGTTGAAACTCGTTCCAAATGACCGCTAAGCAAACCTATTCCTTCTACGGTACTCGTAGTTTAAAATATGGTGATTATAAATGATGATTCGAAGAAGGGGTTGCATTGACAGCAACAACAACAAGTTAGATTTCTTGTATTCCAATTCCAACATACGAGGTACGTATTACATACAGACTTTAAGACTCTGATATGTCTGTAGTCTGTACGTCTGTATCGTTACTGTGATCGATATGTCGACATATGTGTATCCTCTTTCCGCTTTCCGCACTTTATACGAACTTTGACACTCCTCTGTACGTTTTTACATCATATCTCATATTTTTTCATTTTTCGAATAAAATCCGGTAAAGTCAAGAGGCGCATAGTAATTATCAAGAATGGCGGCTGTTGCGACATCCCGAACGGCACTGCAACTGTTACACGACAGCAGGCGATCGTCCTCGATGTTGGAGCTCGTAAAGAATTCCAACATTCGTCTGAGGCCGGGAAGTATTACCGAGGTCTGCGGCTCTGCAGGTACGGGTAAAACACAGGTACAAAATACGCATTCCATATGTTTTCGTTCCAAATTTGCTTGTTGCTACATATGTACTTTATTCCAATATTTTTCGAAAACTAGTTCTCAATTGTAAAGTTTCTAATGTTAAGGTAGCTCTATCCCTTTGCGTGAGATGCGTTTCGGAAAATAATGTTAACATATTGGATTCTGGGAACTCATCCACCGATGATGATGATGCATCAGTCGTGGTGGCGTTGTACGTTTCCACTTCAGGCGAAGGTCCTATCCCGCATAAACGAATCAAGCAGCTGAGTGAAGGGAGGAATATTTCAAATTTAAACCGGATTTTTACCCATTGTGTTCATACCATTGATGATTTGTTGAAATTTTTGGAATCGTTAAGGAATGGAAAAATTGAATCTCACCTGACGTCAATAATGTCAACGTCCTCTTTATCTGCTCCGAAGGCCTGTAGTAATCAAAGTTCTGTACTAAGTCGAGTCCGTTTAGGTGTGTTGGTTATAGATTCTATTGGAGGTCTATTTCGTGGAGAGCATAATGAAAATGTTCATTTGTCAACAATAACAAACAGGGGGAAGGAATATATACAGAGAGCTGGTACCCTATTTGATATCGCATCGCAACTCAAGCATTTATCATTTATAAAGAAAATGCCAATTGTGACCATAAATCAGGTGTCAGCGAACTTTGATGCACACCAAAGCAAAAGAGAAGTTAAAGCAGCACTAGGGCTTTCATGGAGCTGTTGTGTGAATGCGCGGTTCATGTTGACACGGAAGGAAGAGCTTATGAAGTCTAGCAGCGAGAATGACTCATCATCGTCTTCATTGCCATCGCAAAATCTTGGACCGCAATCATCTCATAGCCTTCACAGTCATAGTAGCAATTCGTCACGAGGATCCTTCGATTCTATGTCTGCTTTCCGTTTACAAGAATCGAATAGGACTGCTGCTAATAAGATGAAAGAAAGTAACAGAGGAAATCCTCAGACCAAGTTTCGCAGGCATATTCACGTAATTTTTTCACCCGAATTGTCTGATGACACTACTTTCGAATTCCGAATACGTTCCGGAGGGATTTATGCTGTCAAGTAAGAAGATGTTTTCTTTTAAGTAAGCCTAATAGAGTGAAGTAACACGGTAATTTTTCTCAAGATGCAAGACGGGTCCTGTACAACCGATATCATACATAAAGAAAAGTTAAGTAGTTCATATTCGAAGTAAGGTAACATCTTGACATGTCGAATCCGCAGCCCTTTTCAGTAAAAAACACAAATTTAGACGAATCGAAAGCTCTCAAATTACAACAGTTTTTATTTTTTAGCCTTCAAAATTTACTCCTCAACACCGTTATTCTTATCAGTTGCAAGCTTGATGGCGCGGGCAAGCTTCGAGTTAGGTGCCTTCGTAACTCGTGCCAACTTCGTAGGTACAGCTTTAATGCCACCTGCAATTCTAGCAATAAGTTCGATCTTACTTGGCAAGTTCTCAACTGCTTTAACACCTGCAGCATCGATTACATCCCCATCAATAACTCCTCCTTCCACCAAATGCGACTCAATCTTACCATTCTCCTTAATAAACGACTTAACAGTCTTCAAACTTCCACTAATATCATCCTCAACAAAAAACCACATATTTGCCCCCTTCATCAAAGCAGATCCCTGAAGCCCTTCGAAGCCTTCGTTGTCGTCGATTGCCCGCGCCATAAGTGTGTTCTTAACAACCTTCGCAGTAGTACCCTCAGGAAGAGAACGACGAAGAGCAGTGACTTCTGAGACAGTAAGCCCCGAAGCGGGCATTGTGAAGATCATCTCTGACTTTTCAAGAAGCTCACTAACGACCTCAACTGTTTTAGCTTTTCCTGTAGGTGTAGTTGCTTCACCTCGAGCCCCACCCATGTGCAGCGCCTGTTATTGAAAGAAACATGATACATTACATGAGTTGCAATTGTTCTAGTAATGTGTTTAGAAGTAACGGGTGTAAAATGCAAAAATTCATCGGAACCTCGACACCCTGTAGAAGTAACGTATGCAGACTAGTCAAGGAGCCAGTCAAATTTTCTCAGCAACGAAACACGTACCGAAGAACGCTGTGGGGAACGGTGAAATACCGGACTTCCATTGAAAGCAACAGCCGATCCGACAACGGCTAAGAATGTGATGGAGGTAGTGCTAATCTTCATTTCTTTCCTTTCAAACTGTTGTATGTATATATGTGGAGAGTGTTTGTATGCGGATGCAACGAGACTTTAATATAAACTCTCTGCAAAAGAATTCAAAAGTCGGGGTATTGGGCACTGTGTGGCAAACTTCGTACGCAAAGATGTGCGGCTGTTCTGGGTTCTGGCCCATCACTCAGTGAGATAGCGAATGACGATTGTTGATGAAGCGAAGTTTCATTTTGACACTACGAACTTTGGGACTGCAGTTTGGAGAACAATTTAGCCAGATGTCGTTAAGATCTAAATGTATCTACTTCACCCTCGGCCTCTCTTGAGACTTCAAAGAGCGACGATCCAAACAATGGCCGACAATTGACAACTGACAATTGACAATTAATTCATTCCTTTGCCACTGACGGAACATAATAAATGAAACATATACCTTAATTACTAAACATAACAGAAACTACGCCGCCATCATGTCATCACAGCAGCAGCAACAGGAGCTATCGTCCTCCGATGTAATGAAGATTACTCCACTGGGCTCCGGACAAGAGGTTGGACGGAGCTGTCACTTATTGGAATTTCGAGGATTAAATATCCTGCTGGATTGCGGTATACATCCGGGATACGAAGGTTTGAACGGGTTGCCGTATTTTGATCAGTTGGAGCCGTCCGAGGTGGATTTGATACTCGTGACACATTTTCACTTGGACCATGCCGCCTCCTTGCCATACTTTACAGAACGAACCGGATTTAAGGGTAGGATCTTTATGACACACCCTACCAAGGCTGTAATGAGACTTTTATTAGGTGACTATATGAGGCTTATGGAAATGAATGCTGCGCGCAACGCTGCAGCCAACAAAAGTAATACAAGTGAGAACGATGTATTGTTTACAGCCGACGAACTTAAACGATGTCTCGAGAAGGTTGAATTGGTGGATTATCATCAAGTGGTGCAGGTCGCCGTTACTAATAAAAATAGAGATAGTCAGAAACAAAATGCTGTGGTAAAGTTTTATGCGCTGAACGCTGGACATGTTCTGGGTGCTGCCATGTTCTTCATCGAAATTGCTGGACATACCGTGTTGTATACAGGAGATTACAGTATGGAAGACGATCGACATCTAATGGCGGCAGAACTGCCTCCTATCGACGTTCGAACAGACGTCCTTATTGTCGAAAGCACGTACGGAGTTCAGGTGCATGCTAGTAGGCAGGAACGTGAAATGAGATTCACGTCTACGATAGAACGCGTTGTATCTCGCGGCGGTCGTTGTCTCATACCGGTCTTTGCTCTCGGGAGAGCTCAGGAGTTGCTTCTTATTTTGGACGAGTATTGGCAAACGAATCCTCATTTGCAAAACATTCCCATCTGGTACGCCTCTAATCTTGCAAATAAAGCTCTTCGCGTTTATCGCACATACGTGAACATGATGAATGCCCGCCTTCGTGCTCAAATGGATATGTCCAACCCATTCTCTTTCAAGCATATTAAATCCCTTAAAGATCACAATAATAACTTAGATGACCGCAACCCTGCTGTTGTGTTCGCATCACCAGGAATGCTTCAAAGTGGTGTGAGCCGTCAGCTCTTCGATCGTTGGTGCACCGATTCGAAAAATGGGGTACTCATCGCGGGATACGCCGTCGATCATACGCTGGCTAAGGAAATTATGTTGCAACCAAAAGAGGTTGTTTCACTTGAAGGACGGCGCCAGCCACTAAACTGTCTCGTCGACTATGTGAGCTTTAGCGCCCATGTTGATTTTATGCAGAATCGTAATTTTATCAACCAGGTCAAACCTAGACACATTGTGCTTGTGCATGGTGCGAAAGAAGAAATGGGCCGCCTCAAATCAGCGCTCATGCTTCAGTATAAGCAGATACCAGAAAATAAAAGACCGACTGTCAGTATGCCACCGAATACAACATCTGTTAAACTTTTGTTCGATCGACGCCGGTCAGCCAAAGTCATCGGCTCTCTCGCTGAACAGCGCAATTCTTCAAGCAGGATGTTGATGCCGCCGCAGAAAGGTGACAATGTTCAAGGTATACTGCTAACTCAAAACTTTCATTCCAAAATTGTTTCGAAGAATGAGTTAGCAAAATATTCACAACTGCGCGTAGGTTCTGTACGCTCGCGACTGCATGTTCCTTGTGTAGGCAAACCTGACACTTTACGACTATTCTTAAGCGAAATGTTTCACGGCATTGACGAAGTAACTGACAATCGAAATCGAACTGAGTTTAGACTTCACGATGAACAAGTCAAGGTAATTTTGGGCGAGGTTGAAAGAACAGCAATCGTTGAATGGGATGCCAATCCAGTCTGCGATATGTTATCGGATGCAGTTATTGCTTTAATAATGCATGCTCAGGGTAGTGCCGCTTCGATTCGTTTGACAGGAAGTCCTTGTTGCGGTAAGAAAAAGGTGAAGAAAGAGGATGGCATTGGTTCAGATCTTCCAAATAAGAAGACTCGAAGTGATGATGGGAACAGGCCGAGCGATGACAACGATATAATTCTCAATAGATTTGAATCAGTTCATACATTTTTAAATGAGCAGTTTGACAATGTAAAGATGGAGTTGGATTTTAGCGAAAGTATGAGTGAAAACGATACTGTCAGAAGAGAGACCCCACTTTCTGCTATATTTTATGTATATGGAGACCTTCCTGGTGACGCGTCTACGGCTGAAGGGAAAAAATCGTCCTTATCATTGCCAGTTGTTTGTACCGTCAAATTGGAATTCGAGAATAAGTTAGGTATAAATGCGAAAGTACATGTTTCAGGCGAAAGTGAAAGAGTAGTTTCCAATGTTCGGAGTTCTTTGAAACATTTTGTAGATGGGGCTGGTCCCATAACAATCTAACTTAATTTATTATCTACAATCCGTATTGTGTTAGTGGTTGTACGATATTTTAATGCTTTTAATGCTTATACATATAACTCAAACCTAATGGTAAAAATAATCATTCATTCTGTCTTTAATAAAAAAGTAGCAATTGATCATTCGTTATAAAGATAACAAAGTAACCAAGAGTAATGATTTGCTGAGTTGCAACTTGATTATTTAAGTTGATAGAAGCGGAATTTCAAATGTTCGCACTGTTCCTAATTTGCATTCAATCGCCTGGACCGAAAAAGTAAATATCTCGTCAATAAGATCTTCAAATTCAGGACACCTTCTTAGGTGGGAGGTATCTCGCAACGATATATTTTTTCCTATAGATGCAAAGCTGAAATGAATTTTTGGATTTTCATAGTAAATTGGAAGTTGATACTTTGAAGATATTCCGTCAACCTTTGTAATCACTTGTTTTATATGTTTCTCTCCCATGACCACTGGAAAAGTAAGGAAGCTACGACTCAATTCGTCGTTTGTTAGAATCTCTACTGCACAAGGAGATATGTGTACTGCAACTGAAAATTTCATTTCGTTTTGGATTGCTTTATACAAGTCATCCTTCCAACTGTCTATCGCAACATATTGCAAGTACAACATCTTGCTTAAACTTATGTGATACGATTCGTGCCTGTAAAAATCGCAATTAAAAACTTTTTCAAACAAACGGATAATATCTTCCAATCCATCGTCCAGTTTTACAGGAACTCGTATGGACACCAACCCGGACCAATTACCATCCATATGAGGAACGGTACGAACGAATGAATAATTGGTACATGTATTCAGCTTTTTGTTAGGAGTTGGAGTTAGCGATACCTGAGATGCTGTTGAAGAAGAATCATCGTCTAACTCTGTACCATTATCATGTTCGTCGTCACTCTTATATTCTGAGAGCAAATCCATGACGAAATATTATAAGCACTTGTACACGTGTGAGACTTACACTCTACACGTGTATAATCCAAAGACAGTGTGCAAAGTCTTGAGAGAGAAGCTTTGGAAATGCGAAAACGATCCAGCAGCTAGCAGATCAAATGAACGCACCTCAGCTCAGTGTATATTTTATATTATGATAAATATATTAATATTATTAATATAAAATCTGCCTGTTTGTGCTTCTTGCGTCTTCACACAGTGTTTCAAAAACGTTTCGTTCGCCGGCTGGATCTCTCCTACTATCACACGTTCACACGTCTGCTATTTAAGAGAATATCAAAGGAGCGAGATTCGTAATTCGGACTTGTATTTCGTGTTATCCTACAAATAATATACAACAAGGGTCCGATCACAATTTATCATGGGTACACTCGTAAGTATCACTCCATTGCATCATCCGGTTCATGTTTTTTCAAATGTCATGGTCAATGGTCAAGGTCAAGGTCAAGAATCTTGAAGCCGCAAATCGTTGTGGCATGAAATTTCGGTTGATGACAGCATCCGAACGGTCGAAACTTGCCACTATCTTACACGTGGAAGAAGTACTATGTACGTCACATCCACATCACGGTCGAAAACCGCGTCACAACACGACGATGATGAGTGAAAAGAAAAAAAGATAAGAGAGAAAAGAGAGATGCTCATCATCATCTTGAAACATTTGAACCCTTTGTAATTTTCTCACGGGGAATAACAACCACAAGACTATTGTTATATGTTCTCTCTCTCTCACCTTCCTCCTCAAATTTCTCCACATTATAGACATTAACGTTAAGATATTTTACAATGAAAATTGACGGGATGGCAGTAATCAGTCTCGTTGCTTGTATGGCAACTTCTGCGAAAGCATTTGTTCACAGTAGCAGTCGTCCTCATTCGATGATCCGAATTATGACTAATACTAATACTCGATCCATTGCTTCAGCTTCTCCTTTTCCAACAAGGAGATTTCTCAGCGAAGGAACTTCAGGTGAAGAAGAGGAGGATGCAACTTCCTCTGCTCAGATCGATCCGGATGTTTTGGAGAATGTGAAAGATCCCTTTCTACAAACGATGCGTGATCGTGGGTTCTTGTTCCAGTGCACAAACTTGAAAGATTTGGATGATTATATGTCCAGTAGTGACGGTAAACCTACGTCAGCATATCTAGGTTTTGATGCTACTGCAGATAGTCTTCATGTCGGATCTTTGCTTCAAATCATGATTTTGAGGCATTTGCAGAATGCAGGCCATCGTCCGGTTGTGTTGATTGGTGGTGGCACTAGCAAAGTTGGTGATCCTACAGGCAAAGATGAGAGTCGAAAGTTGCTCGATGATGATTTGATCAAGAAGAACACGGATGGTATTAGCAAGGTTTTCGAAAAATTTTTAAAGTTTGGAGATGGTCCATCAGAAGCAATTATGGTCAACAACGATGATTGGTTAAGCGGCATCAAATATCTTGATTTTCTCCGGGAATATGGCACTCAATTTACAATTAACAGAATGATGAGCTTTGAAAGTGTTAAGCAGCGAATGTCCCGTGAAGCACCATTTTCTTTCCTTGAGTTTAACTATATGATTTTACAAGCTTACGATTTCTTGGAGTTGAATAGACGATACGGCGTCAAACTCCAACTTGGAGGTTCTGACCAATGGGGAAATATGGTTAGTGGAACAGAATTGGCGAGAAAGTGCGATCGAGAGCGAGTCTTTGCTCTTACTGCACCTCTTATAACCACGTCTGATGGAAGAAAAATGGGGAAGACAGAAGGTGGTGCTGTATGGCTCAACGCTGATAAATTGTCTGAATATGATTATTGGCAATTTTGGAGGAATACAGCTGATGAGGATGTAATTCGCTTCCTCAAATTGTTTACAGAATTACCTTTAGACGAAATAGAGAAATTTGAAACTCTTAAAGGCGCCGAAATCAACAAGGCCAAAATCGTTTTGGCTGATGAAGCGACTACATTATTGCACGGAAGTGAGTGCCTTGTTGCTATCAAAGAGACTGTGAAATCAATGTTTAAAGGCAAAGGAACGTCAACAGAATCTTTACCAAGAATTTTTGTTTCATCTGAATCCATTGTCGAAGGTGTAAAATTTCTCGACCTGTTCACAGAGCTTAATCTCGCTAATAGTAAAAAAGAAGTTCGAAGGTTGATCCAAGGCGGTGGTGCAAAGTTAAATGACGAAAAGATAACAGATGAGAACGCGGTACTCACAGTGGCAGATTTTGGCAAAGAAAACGAAGTAACATTAAGAGCAGGCAAGAAGAAGGCAGGAGTGGTCGAAGTGCAATAGAGCAACACATCATAATGCCTAGTAAATGTTACAGCGCATCTTTTTCTACTTTACGGAGTTTGTAGGATGTCGGTCGAATCACTCAGGCGTCAACTCTATGTGCCCATCGATCACACACTATTCGTTTGAAGAATTTTCGCTTGGAGACTATTAACTTTCATTTGATAGACATGTCGACAGAAAACACCGAACGAACAGTTGATATTCGTTTTTGTACCCAATGATTCACAAACCCAGACACGTTTACAAGAGAAGATCTCTTCATTGAGACGTTTGAATCTAAATCGTTATAATGCATGCATCATCTCCTGACATTCGTCTCAAGTCGCTTATTCTTTGAACAAACATGTAAATACTAAATCGCATTGTGACGAAATTATTTATCTTTTCATATGAGTTTACTCTTTCTTATTTAAGACTGCAAATTTGCTTACATCAACATACTCCCTTGGACCGTCAAAGTATTCTAAATCAATTTCTTCTCCTTCCATGTGAAGAGCTGCTATGCGCTCGCCAGGGTTTTCAGGTGTTGTGTACAGTTCGATCATTGTATCTACATACGTTTGAACAAATTCTTTCATAGCGGATCCAGGGGCTGTATCTTCTCGAAGTCGCTCTCCCTCCCTTGCTTGATCCAATACACCGTATGATGGGTTACTCATGCGAACATGCCTGAAAACTTGGTCGAATCTTTCCCTCCCATACATCTGCTCTATAACTTCAAGTTTCTCAGGATCAACATGTTGTTCCCAGTTAGTCAAATCTGCATGTAATTCTTCAAGAGAACGGTGTTTCCTAAATCCTACACGTTTTATGAGAGGGACATCGCTTCTATCAGTCATTGGAGTCACCTTAACTTTGGTTTTCTTAAGGAACATTTCCCCAGTTGATAAGTCAGTTAGCGCCATGTCATAATCTTCTGGAGTATCAAAACCAACGAAAACCCTACCCGTAGGTTGACCCTTCGCACATGTGTGAATTTGTATCGATCCAAGAACATCGCGTGGGTACTTGCAATATTGATCAAACTTGAGCGATATGTCTTTCTTACTAAACCAAAATGGTACATGATCGAGACAAAGTACACCTGCATGAGAGATATAGAATTTTCCCGCTGGTACCTCTCCTTCTAATAAATATCGTTTTCCTGATGTTAATTGCAGACCAAAACAGGTTTCAATATAAATAAATAATTTGGAAAATACAATACAAACGAAACAAATGATTCATGACAAACCTGGTTTGTACTGTAATATTTCCCCTGTAATACCTCCGAAAAATTGCTTCATTTCACGATAGCACTTGTGGATGTGCAAAGATTTTTCTTTATGTAATTCGTCAACAACTCTTTGGAGCTTAGGCGGGGAACTTATTAGTTTTGAAGCTAAGTCTTTTTCATTTAGACGGACTAGAGCTGTCGAGGGCGAAACAACAAGGACACCATCATTGTCTACATCAAGATCATTCTCAAAGGCGCACAAGATCTTTTCTTTTAGCATATCATCTGAATACTTGCAAGGTAAGTTAGTAATTTTCAAGTAAGAACAATCTTTTCGTGCGGAAAATTCCTTCGCTTTTGTATCTTTGGACTTTTCAGCTTCGAATACGTCGAGTTTGATTGCCACACCCTGCAACTTTTTGTGATTTTTTCGAATGGCTGCAATGCGTTTCTTTTCAGAATCGAATCCAACAAATGCAGAATTCTTGCCTGATAACGAAATCGAAGAGGGATCGGTACCAAACCTCTTCGTGAGCGCCTCGATAATAATGGCAGTGTCTTCTCCGGGTGGAAAGTCCAACTTCTCAACATAAATTACGGCATTGTGTTGATCAAGAAATTCTTTTGAGGGATTCTTTCGTGGACGTCCAGAAGATAAGGTGATGGGAAAAGGCTCTCGTCTACTTTCATCATGAGGATGCCACCCTTCGTTAGATACTTCAGCGTATTTGGTCGGGTGTGTGATGTTTGCAATCAAGAACCCTACAAAACTCGTCGGGCCATCAAAAACCAATGGTGCGATGTTGTTTTTATTTTCATGAATAAACCGTTGTTCTTTTTCATTTTGCATCAACCAGGCATCCATCTCGTCTTGCTCCAAATGGTCCCGATACAATGCTTCCAACTCATTACGATCTTCCGTTCGTCCATCGGAATCAAACGTAGTCAACAGTCCATCATCAAACGTTTGCATTCGCGTCTTTTTATGACGACCAACCCTTCCTCTTCCACCCTTTCGCGTAGGAATAGACGTTACAACATCAGTGTCTCCCCCTCGTACACGTGCATGCTTATGAATAGTCTTTCCCTTCCGGAAATGAGATTTGTGCCCAGGACGAGGACGAAATCCTCCTCCACCAAGCTGATGATCCTTACTTTTCTTCATCCCATCATCACCACCACCTTTGTTCGTTTGTTGACCCGACTTTCCTCCCGGCCCTTTAGCATGGCTCTGTAAATGATGCTCCTTCTCACGTTCACGAAGGAATTTTTGGCGAGATGCTAAGAAATTCGAAATGGTTTGATTATTACTGGCACCACCACCGTTTCCTCCTTCCTTACCACCAACATTATCATCATCATCATTGTCACGACCCGAGGAGAACTGACGTACACCTGTAACTGCATTCACATTATCGTATACACATCCATAATTAACAGTAGCAGCATTGTTATTACTGTGATGACGGCTCATGCACTGACTGTAATTAGAGGACGATATATTCCGAAGTCGTTGAAGACCTCGGTTTCCTGCTCGAATCATCGATCTCTTCTCAGGGTTTCTCAATGCTATCATCAAACGAATCGTCATTATCCGGATATTATGGATATGGATATGGATATGGACATATAGATATGGACATGAATTGGTAGCTTGAAATAAGGATCTGTGCGTTTGACAGAGCAGACACAATGAAACTCGTAACTTGTAACTTGTAACTTGTAACTTGT
>Ga0115008_10000250_pt1 | contig 37971 bp, 30 predicted proteins | sample FraStrMetagenome_FD_87164 | JGI IMG/M metagenome (GOLD analysis project Ga0115008, IMG submission 87164) | Marine eukaryotic phytoplankton communities from Arctic Ocean - Fram Strait ARC3M Metagenome | ecosystem: Environmental > Aquatic > Marine > Oceanic | place: Fram Strait | collected... | reverse complement strand
ATCTAAAGAAGTTACATGAACGAAGATATCTTCGCTCGTTTCGTCGTTTGTAATAAACCCAAAACCTTTGGATCCATTAAAAAATTTTACTGTACCTGTCATTAATTATTAATTATTTATAAGACGCAAATGTAGGGATTTATAATTAAGTGTTAAAACTTAATATAAAAAACAAATTTTATTTATTTGATTTTGAGGATTTTGCCTTCATTTTTTTAAGATTTTCATCGCTAAAAGTATAGTCACTTAGTTTTTTATCTTTCCAACGGTCATAAATAAAAAGAGGCATAAATACGAAAACCATAAAAGTTACACTTGTCCCTATTATCTTATTTCCTAAGATTTCATCTCCAGATTTAAAGTAAAAACCTGTAGATATTCCTAAAATTGACAAGAAAAAGAAAAAGGAAATAATATTTTTCATTTAAATTTAAGCTTTATTCACTGCTATTAAGCCTTAATGATAATTCGTTTAATTGTGCCTCATTCAGTTTTGATGGAGCATCTATCATGACATCTTTTCCACTATTGTTTTTTGGAAAAGCTATATAATCCTTTATACTTTCTTCTCCGTGAAGAATAGCAACTAGTCTATCAAGCCCTAATGCAATTCCTCCATGAGGAGGTGCACCGTATTCAAAAGCATTCATTAAAAATCCAAATTGCTCTTTTGCTTCTGTTTCTGAAAAACCTAGATGTTTAAACATTAATGCTTGGATCTCTTTATCATGAATCCTTATAGATCCTCCTCCAATTTCATTTCCATTTAAAACTAAATCATATGCATTTGCCTTAACTTGTTCTGGACTTGATTCTAAAAGCTTTATTTCATCTAACTTAGGAGATGTAAAAGGGTGATGCATAGCATGATATTTTTGAGACTCATCATCCCATTCAAGCAGTGGAAAATCTGTTATCCATAGAGGAGCAAACTCATTAGGATTTCTTAAATTCAAATTTTTAGCAAGCTCTAGTCTAAGTGCGCTTAGTTGAACCCTTACTTTTGTTGTCTCACCAGATAAAACAATTATAAGGTCACCTTTACTGGCATTTGTTTTTTTAGCCCAGTTACTTAAATCTTCTTGATCATAAAACTTGTCAACTGAGGACTTGTAACTCCCATCTTCATTGCATCTTACATAAACTAATCCTTTAGCACCGATTTGAGGTCTTTTTATCCAGTTGGTATAGTTGTCAATTTCTTTTCTTGTAAAATCATTTCCTTTAGGAACAGAAATCCCTACAACCATTTCGGCAGAATTAAAAACATTAAATTCTTTATTTTGAGAAACTTCATTTAAATAGCCAAACTCCATTCCAAAGCGTATATCAGGTTTATCACATCCATATTTAGACATCGCCTGTTCATAGGTCATCCTTGGAAATTGAGCAACCTCTACATTTTTTATTGATTTTAATAGGTGAATGATTAATCCTTCAAAAGTGTTTAAGATATCCTCTTGATTGACAAAAGACATTTCGCAATCAATTTGGGTAAATTCTGGCTGTCTGTCGGCTCTTAAATCTTCATCTCTAAAACATTTTACAATTTGAAAATATTTATCTATTCCGCCAACCATTAAAAGCTGTTTAAAAGTTTGTGGAGATTGTGGAAGAGCATAAAACTCACCTTGATTCATTCTTGATGGTACAACAAAATCTCGAGCACCCTCAGGCGTGGATTTTATTAGATAAGGAGTTTCAACATCGATAAAATCTAGTTTAGTTAAATAATTTCTTATTTCTGAACTGACTTTATGTCTAAATATTAGTTTTTCTTTTATTGGATTTCTTCTTATATCCAAATATCTGTATTTCATTTTCAATTCTTCTCCACCATCACTAACATCTTCAATAGTGAAAGGTGGAGTCTTAGATTCGTTTAAGATATTCAGCTCTGAAACTAAAATTTCAATTTCTCCTGTAGGTATATTTAGGTTTTTAGATGAACGCTCAATAATTTTTCCTTTAACTTGAATTACAAATTCTCTTCCAATAGATTTTGCTTTGTTAAACAATTCTTTGGAACTTCTTTGCTCGTCGAAAATTAATTGAGATACTCCATAACGGTCTCTTAAATCAATCCACAACATAAATCCTTTATCTCTTGATTTTTGTACCCAACCAGAAAGAGTTACTTCTTGGTTTAAGTTTTTTAATCTAAGCTCGCCACAATTGTGAGTTCTGTACATCTTGTTTTAAATATCATGTAAATTTAAGAAGATATTATCTATATCTTAAACCAATCCACAATTTAAATTTTTCAATCATCATAAACAAAGAAGGAACAACAAATAATGTTAAAAATGTCGCAACAACTAGTCCTGATATTACAGTTGTAGCTAATGGCCCCCAAAAAACAAAATTATCACCTCCCCAATAAATATTTGGATCAAAATCACTAAACAAAGTGTAAAAATTAATATTAAATCCAGCAGATAACGGAACAAGTCCTCCAATAGTAGTTATAGCTGTAAGCAGGACCGGTCTTAATCTCGATTTACATGATTCTACAATTGACTCGTATTTAAGTTCAATTAATTTTTTCTTACTATTTGAGACGTCAAGTTTTTTTCTGTTTAATAAAATTTCTGAGTAGTCAAGTAATACAACCCCATTATTAACAACTATTCCAGAGAGGGCTATTATTCCCATCATAGTCATTAAGATTACAAAAGAATTTCCGGAAATAGCGAGATATCCAAACACACCAATTAAACTCAGAATTATTGCAATCATAATGATAGTAGGTTTACTTATTGAGTTAAATTGTAGAATTAATAATAAGAAAATCAATAATAAACCAGTTCCAAAAGCCTTAAGTAAAAAAGCTTGATTTTTATTTTGTTCTTCAATTTGACCAGTGTAATCAATATCAATCATGCTGATATCTTCGTTAAAGCTTTTCATTTCGGAAACAATTTGATTTACAATAGCTCCAGCATCTACATAGCCAGAAGATAAACCAGAATAAATCGTAACGATTCTTTTAAAATCTTTGTGTTTGATAACATTAAAAGTGGTAGTTCTAGAGTTACTAGTTACACTTGAGATAGGAATTTCTTTAATTGTCCCATTATTGGGATCTCTAAAGATTAAATTTTGGTCATAAAGTATATCTTCAGAATATCTATTGTCTTTATTAAATCTAATATTGATATCATAATCTTCTCCTTTTTCTTTATAAATACCAGCTTTAGTGCCAAAAAGAGCTGCTCTTAATTGTTGACCTATTTGTCCAACACTAAGTCCAAGTTCACCGGCTTTTTCTCTGTCAATATTAACTAGATTTGTTACTCTTGATTTATTGACGTCTATTTTTAACTCCTCAATTCCAGGAATATTTCTTGTATTAATATATTCAGTAATTTTTTCAGCTTTTTCAATTAAAGTGCTATAATTTTTCCCAGTAATTTCGATATTTATAGGATAACCAACCGGCGGTCCTGATTGATTTTTTTCAACCGCTATAGAAACTCCAGGATATTTGTTTTTTAAAGCTTGCTGTATCTCTTTCCTTACCTCTCTTGAACTTAATCCTTGACGATATTTAAAATCTCTAAAAGAAGTTGTGATTTTAGCTCTATTAGGAAGTTCCGCTAGTCCTCCTAGTTCTTTATCTGGATTTTCTGTTCCCTCACCAACTTGTGAAATATTATTTTGGATCATGAAATTATAACCTGTATCATCATAATATTTATCAGAGTATATAATAGAATTTACATCAGCTTCAATCAGTTTAGCAATTTTATTAGTTTTGGAAATATCCGTGCCTTCAGGATATTCTACATAAACTATTATTTGTCTTGGATCTTCGTCTGGAAAAAACTCTATACTAGTTCTTTGACTAGCAACTGATTCCCCAAAACTCATAAACGCTACTATTAGACTTATAAATGTTGAAAGGATAATCAAATAGGGTCTTTTGCCAATTAATATTTTTTTAAGCAAAATCTCGTAATAATTATCAAGAACCGGTAGAAATCTAGATTGAAAGTTATTTGCTAATTTTCTAAGAAAAAGTCTATAAAACCAGAAATTTACAGAAACAAATATCAGAAGGGATCCTAAAAACCTATAAAACCCAGCTGTTTCTAAACCTTCTGTTGTAAAACCTAATATTAAAAATAAGATTCCAAAAGCTCCAAGTATTGATGTAAGTCTAATAATTCTTTTTATTGGCATATTAGTATCCTCAATCTTCATAAATCTCGAAACTAAAACCGAATTAAAAAAGACGGCTACAAATAGTGAAGAGCATAGTACTACTGAAAGAGTAACCGGGAAAAAAACCATGAACTTACCAATTCTTCCAGGCCATAATCCAAGTGGAATAAATGCAGCGACTGTAGTTGCCGTAGAAATTATTATAGGAAAAGCAATTTCAGAGATGCCTTTCTTTGTAGCTTCTATTCTGCTCATGCCTTCTTTTTCCATCAACCTGTAGACATTCTCAACAACAACAACAGCATTATCAACTAACATCCCTAATCCAAGGATTAGACCAAATAGAATCATAGTATTTAATGTATTGCCCAAAGCGCCTAAAATAGCAAGAGACATAAACATTGACATCGGAATAGCTATACCTACAAAAAGCGCATTTTTAAATCCTAAGAAAAATAATAATACTAAAACAACGATGACAACTCCAAAAATTATACTGTTTACTAAATCTGTAACTTGATTTTCAGTCAATTCAGATTGGTCATTTGCTATTGAAACGGTTAAATTTTTTGGAAATACATTATTTATGTTTTGTTCTACAATAGAACGTATCTTTTCCACTGCCAGTAAAGTGTTTTCTCCTGATCTTTTTTTGACTACTAACATTACAACAGGTTTTTCCTTTTCACGAGCGTAAGTTGTAATCTCTTTTTCCTTAAATTTTATTTCGGCTATATCTCTTAATAATACTGAGTTGTTGTATGATGATTTAACAACAAAATTTTCAAGGTCTGAGGGAGAACTTATTTCTCCAATGATTCGAACTGTTTTTCTTTGGTCATTGGCTTTTAAATTACCCGCTGAAATAGAGATGTTTCCTGATTGAATTGAATTTATTATATCATAAAAGGAAACTTTGGAAGCCATCATTTTATAAATGTCTACTGCAATTTCAACTTCTTTCTCAAGTGCACCAGAAATATCAACTTTCTTGATTTCATTTAAACTTTCAATTTCATCCTGTAAAATTTCAGAATATTCTTTTAGTTTTTCAGTAGAGTAATCTCCTGAAATATTTATATTCACAATTGGCATTTCTTCTGTAAAAGTCATGTTGAACACATTAGGATCAACTTTTACATTGTTATACATAGGCCAATCTTCGCTAGCTACTGCAGATTCAACTTCGTCTTTAACTTTAAGTTTAGCTTCAGTGTATCCAATTCCATCATCAAATTCAATTATTATTAATGAAAAATTTTCTTTGGAAGAAGATTTTATTTCCAGAATATTATTTACAGACTTAAGTTTATCTTCAAGAGGTTCTGTGATAAGTTTTTCAACATCTTCAGCTGTATTGCCAGGATAAATAGAGCTTACAAATACTATATTTTCTTTAATTTCAGGATATTCTTCTCTTGGCATATTAAAATAGGCGTTAATTCCTAACAATAGAACTAGTGCCATAACAACATACATTGTAGTGCTATTATTTATTGCCCAAGAGGACGGTGCAAAATCTTTTTCTTTATTGTTCAATTTTTTGTTTTTTAATTAATTATTTGAACTCTTGCGTTATCTACTAATTTTCTAATTCCCTCAGAAACCACTTTGTCACCAGCATTAAGTCCAGAAAGAACCTCTATTTTTATTCCATTATTTTTGCCTGTAGAAATGATTGTTTTAGATACATAGGTTTTATTGTTTTTTTCATAAATTTTATAAACGTATTCTTTGTTTTCGCTATCAATGCTAATAAAATTTTGATTTATCATTAATGCAGAGTCATTAGAATAATCATTAATTTTTACCTTGGAATTTAAATTAGGTTTAATCTTTAAATCGTTTTTTTCAATATCCATTTCTATTTTAAATGTTCTATTTATAGAGTTTATATAACTCCCAGATTGACGAACTGTTGTTAAAATAGTTTTGTCAAGTACAGGGAAGTATACGATAGCTTTATTGCCAGGGTTAATCGAAGCGATATATTTTTCAGGAACATTTGACTCAACATATAAATTATCTAAATTTAATAGCATCATCAGATTAGATCTTCCAGGGTATACTACCTCCCCTTTTTTTGCTACAACATTATCAATAGTTCCACTAAAAGGAGCCTCAATTAATGTCTTTTTAATTTGTTTTTTTAATTGTTTGATTCCCTGTTTTTGAGTCTCATACATAGTTTTGGATTCCAAAAATTTAATTTCACTGCCAATATTTTGATCCCATAACCTCTTTTGTCTTTCAAAGGAGGTTTTAGTTAATTCAAAACCTATTTCAAGCTGAGATAATTGTTCTTTTAAACCACCATCATCAATTTTTATTAAGCGCTGTCCTTTTTTTACTATATCTCCACTTTTAACATAAATATTTTTGATAATCCCAGAAAATTCAGGAAAAATATTTATTAATTCATCAGACTTAACACTCCCTTGCACTTGAACGTAGTGATCAAATTCACCTGAACTAATTGTCAGAATTTCAACTATTGGTAATTGTGGATTAGTATTTAATTCATCTAACTTATTATCTATAACCAGAAGCTTATTAAAAAATTCCTGTTGCGATTCTGCTATTTCTTTTCTTTTAAGTTTTATTTTGTCCACATCGTTTGAGTCTAACACGCTTTGAAGTGTAGAACTATTATCACACGATGTAATTGAAATGATTAGAAAGAGTATAAATATTTTTTTCATTTTAAAAAATTAATTCTGGGTTAAAATAATATCAAGATTTGTTTTTTTGTTTATAACCTCAAGCATAGATTGAAGCAGTTGATTTTGAATGGAGTATAGCTGAATTTGAGCTTGTCTTAAATCAAGACCAGATATTAATCCTTCTAAGAATTTTATTTGATTTTTCTTTTCAATTTTTTCTGCAAGCTTAACATTTTCAACTGCGTTATTGTATGAATTCACAGCATATTCATATTCACTATTTGCATTATCTAATTGAATAATGATTTTATTTTTTGATTCAGATAAATCAATTTTTGATTTTTCAAACTCTATTTTAGCTTGTTGTGTTTTAGCAGATTTTCTTAAAGAACTGAAAACAGGAATTGACATTGAAACTCCAGCTATTGAGTAGCCATACCATTTTTGGTCAGACTTAAAAAAATTGAATGAATTATTATTGCCATCATACCCACCCTTTATAAATGCTCTTACAGTTGGAAGAGCTTTTGACTTTTCAAGTGTTAATAGGGTTTGTTGAGATTTTGTATTATTTAAAGCCATTTGGTAGTCAATATTTTTCTCTATCTCAAAATCTTCTATAGATTGTTTTTCAAGTATGTTTTTAAGAGTTAAATCCTGTAAACTATTACTAAGAACTATTTCTTTTTCAATATCGTACCCAATAATAAGTTTTAATAAGTTTAAAGAGGTTTTGTTTAGTTTAATAGAATAGTCAAGGGAATTTTTAATTGAACCGTAAGTGATTTTAAGCTGTTCTACATTTTCTAGTTCAGTAAAACCACTATTATAAATTTTATTAATTTCTTCTAAATTGCTTTTGACATTTGAGAGATTTTTTTCTAAAATCTTAACACTTTCTTGACTTACTAGCGCATTCCCATAAGCAGCAATAATTGACTTTTTCACTTCTTGGTCAGTTTTGGTTTTGATGCCATAGGCAATATCCATATAGAGCTTTATAGACGCTAGACCAACTGAATAGGATCCGTCAAATAACAGCTGAGACAATGTAACAGAGCCATCAATTGTTTGTTTTGTTCCAAACGATAACTCAGCAAATTCACCTGGACTTCCTCCAAAAAATTCGGCAGGAACTAAAGATACAGCTTGTTTAATATTGTTATTATATTCAATAAAAGAGTTGATTTGAGGGAGGCCAGTAGCTATTGTTTCCCATTTTTTTGCGTTAGCAATTTTTATATCGTTTACTGCATTTTTTGAGTTACTATTATTTATTAATCCAAACTCTATTGCTTGATTCAGGGTAAATGAATTTTGGCCAGTTAAACTAAATGAGTATAAAACCAAACATATAAGGATACTTATTTTCTTCATTATTTATTGATAAAATGATTTAATTTACTTAATCCTTTGTCTGTAACTATAGCTCTCAAGTGGTATTCAATAAAATCTATTTTGAGACTTAGGGGATCATATAGTTTTGAAGGGAAGGTTTCAAGATCTCTAATACCAATCATGCCCTTAAAGTATAATCTGGATATGAAATCTATTTTAATGTCTTTTCTAAATAAACCAAGCTGAATTCCGTTTTCTAAACTTTGTATAGTTGATTTTGTAATAAATTCAAATTGTTTTTTATTTATAGCCTTGTGAATTAAAGGGTAATATTTTTCAAGTTGATAAAGAGGAGATGTGCTTTCATTTTTTAAATATTTAATCAAAAACAAATTTATAGCGTATAACTCACTTATTGGATCATCCGATGTTTTTTTTATTTCAGTAACTCCTTTGCTAATGCTTTCAAACATGTAATTAGTTGTGGCATTTACAAGTTCAGTTTTGTTTTCAAAAAAATTATAAATCGTTTTTTTAGACATTCCCAATTCACTGGCAATTTGGTCCATTGTAACACTTTTAAACCCAATGGTTAGGAATAATTCACGAGTTTTTTCTAAAATTAATTCTTTCAAACTTATTTTTTTGGAGTGCAAATATAACAAGGAAACTTTAAAAACGCAAATAGTTTCCAAAGTTTCTTCAATAAATAATATTTACGTAACGACTAAATAATGTATTTTTGATTTTTATATTTTTACTTTGGATAATATCAAATTCTATGCCGATTTAATTGATAAAGAATTAAGTGAATTAACTTTTTCAAATTCTCCTAAATCATTATATGACCCTATAGACTATATTTTAAAAATTGGTGGTAAAAGAATACGACCTTATTTAGTATTATTGGCTGCAGAATCTTTTGGAGGTGATTACAAAAAGGCTTTGGGTGCAGCTCTTTCAGTTGAATGTTTTCATAATTTTACTTTGATGCATGATGACATTATGGACTCTGCGAATCTTAGACGCGGAAATGAAACGGTACATTTAAAATGGGATACTAATCAATCAATTTTATCTGGAGATGCACTACTCATTTACTCATATAATTTACTTCAAGTTTATGAACCAACTATTTATAAAAAATTAAATAATGTATTAAATAATGTTGCACTTCAGGTCTGTGAAGGACAACAACTAGATTTAGATTTTGAACATAAATCTGATGTTTCATTTGAGGATTATATTAATATGATAAAGCTAAAGACGGCTGTTTTAGTAGGAGCTGCTTTAAAAATGGGTGCCATAATTTCTGAGGCTAATGATAAAGACTTAATTAATATATATAAATTCGGAGTCAATTTAGGAATAGCATTTCAATTACAAGATGATTATTTAGATACATTTGGAAATGAAGAATTAGTTGGTAAATCTATTGGAGGCGATATTATTGAAAATAAAAAAACAGCCTTGTTCCATTTATCCTTATTAAATGCAAATAAGCAACAAGCCAATGATTTAATTGCTCTGTTTAATAATTCTAGTTCTGAAAATAAAGTTATTATTACTACAAAGATTTTTAAAGAAACTAAAGCTGATATTAAAACATTAGAATTAGTTGAAGATTATACAAATTTAGCTTTACAGTCTATAAATGGGTTAAGCATTTCCAATGAAAGTAAACAGATATTTATAGATTTTTCTAACTCTCTACTCGAAAGAAAACTTTAATTTAGTTAAACCAATTCATGTTATCATTTTAATTAATATTTTAGGTAAGCCTAAAATATTTTTTTTATAAGGCTAAAAATATTACATTCGCTGAATGTTAACATTTTCTGAAGAAAATCATCTAAAATCAATTTTCCATCTTTCAACAGATTCAGAGTCTGGGGTATCTACAAATTCAATAGCAGATAACTTAAATACTAAAGCCTCATCAGTTACTGAGATGCTAAAAAAATTAAGTGACAAACTTCTAATTGTTTACAAGAAATATCATGGGGCTCAGCTTACTGATAAAGGCAGAAAAACTGCTTTAAACATAATAAGAAAACACAGGCTTTGGGAAGTTTTCTTAGTTGATAAATTAAATTTCAAGTGGGATGAGGTACATGAAATCGCTGAACAATTAGAGCATATTCAATCAGAAAAATTAACAAATGAATTAGATAAATTTTTAAACTTTCCCACAAAAGATCCCCATGGAGATCCGATTCCTAATCCAGCAGGATTCATAAAGCTTACCCCAAAATTAAAATTAAGTGATTTAAATATTGGAGAAACCGGGAAGTTTATTGGAGTAAAAGACTCTTCATCTACATTTTTAAAACACTTAGATAAAATACAAATTTCGTTAGGTTCTAATATTAAGGTATTGCATCAAGAGGAATTTGATCAATCTTTACATATCGGTTTAGACGAAACGAATTTAACTATCTCAATTCAAACAGCTAGTAATTTATATATAACTAAAATTTAACTTTAATGTTTCAAGAAATAATAATATTTTTTCAAAATACTGACCCCGTTTTAGGTGCTTTATACGCTACACTTTTTACGTGGGGGCTGACAGCTTTTGGAGCTTCATTTGTTTTTTTATTTAAAACAATGAATAGAGTTTTTTTAGATGGAATGTTAGGGTTTACAGGAGGCGTAATGGTTGCTGCTAGTTTTTGGAGTTTATTAGCGCCGGGCATTGAAATGAGTGAAGGCGAAGGATTTGTAAAAGTTATGCCTGCTGCTGTTGGATTTGGTTTAGGAGCTCTTTTTATTTTTGGCCTAGATAAAGTTCTTCCCCATATGCATATTAATTTTAAAGAAGCAGAAGGGATTAAGACCCCATGGCACAGGACTACATTATTAACATTAGCAATAACTTTGCATAATATACCAGAAGGATTAGCAATTGGCGTTCTTTTTGGAGGAGTTGCTGCAGGAATTCCTGAAGCATCAATAACCGGAGCAGTTGTTCTAGCAATCGGGATAGGAATTCAAAATTTTCCTGAGGGGATAGCTGTTTCAATGCCGCTTCGAAGACAAGGCATGAGTAGATGGAAAAGTTTCATGTATGGTCAAGCCTCTGCTGCAGTTGAACCAATAGCTGCAGTTATAGGAGCAGTAGCTGTAACCTTTTTTACTCCAATTCTCCCATATGCTTTAGCTTTTGCTGCTGGAGCTATGATTTTTGTAGTAGTTGAAGAAGTAATTCCAGAAACTCAATTAGATAAAAATACCGATATAGCAACTCTTGGATTTATTGGTGGTTTTATTGTAATGATGGTTCTAGATGTTGCTTTGGGTTAATCTTTTTTTCTTTCTTTTCTTTTAATTTTTTTATGAAATATTTTTTTCTCTTTTTCTCCTTTATAATAAGTGCTCAATTAACTAATATAAATGGATTAGTTAAGTCAGAATTTGGTAATCTTGGATATGCAAGTGTTAGTCTTTTAAATTCCGAAAACGGAGTTATTGCAGATGGAGATGGATATTTTGAAATTGAAATTGATTTAGAAAAACATAATGAACTTTTTGTTTCTTATTTAGGCCATATTTCAAAAAAAATCTCATTAAAGAATAATACTCTAAATTTTAATAACTTAATTATTTATTTAGAAGAAGATATTAATGGTCTAAACGAAATTGTAGTTACTGGAACACTAAAAGATGAATTTGTAACAGAATCTCCTGTAAAGGTAAATGTTATAACTGCAAAAAAAATAAATTCATTTTTACCATCAGCTGGGACTAATATTACTAAAATTGTTCAACTTATAAATGGTGCTCAAGAAGTAATTGCTTGTGGAGTATGTTATACTAACTCAATAAGTATTAATGGATTGGAAGGACCTTACACATCAGTTTTAATGGATGGTATTCCAATGTATGGAAATTTAGCATCTGTCTACGGATTAAATGGAATCCCTAATATGATAATAGACAGGCTAGAAATTGTTAAAGGTCCAAGTAGTACTTTGTACGGATCTGAAGCTGTTGCAGGTGTAATTAATATAATAACCAAAAATCCCGAGGATCAACCTTTTGTTTCTTTAGACATCCAAGGAACTTCACATATGGAAAGTTATATAAATATGGCTGTGACACCTAAAATTGGAAAGACAACAGGGTATTTTGGAGTAAATTGGGATCGAAAAAATGATTATGATGATTATAATAACGATGGGTTTGGGGATGACATTAATTTAGATCGGATTTCTATTTTTAATAAATGGAATATTTATAGGGAATCAGAAAAAGAATTTATCATCTCTGCAAGATATTATTTTGAGGATAGAAGAAATGGAGTGGAAGAGTATCTAAAAAATAATAATTATAAGAAAATCAGAGGAGATAATAAAATTTATGGAGAAAGTATTTATACCAATCGTTTAGAACTATTTGGAAAATATGAATTTGATTTTTTAGAAGGTTTTGAGTTAAATTATTCTTATTCCAAACACAATCAAAACAGTTATTATGGTTCAGATTATTACCAAGCAAATCAAGATATATTTTTTTCTCAATTTACATTTAATAGAAATTATAAAAATCATCATTTACTAATTGGAGTTTCAATAAAAAACAATTTATATGATGATAATACAATTGCTACTCAAACAATTTCAAAAGGAGAAATTATCAATAAAGAATCTAATCAATTTACACCTGGATTATTAGTTCAAAATCAGTATAAACCCTCTGATAAATTGTCTTTAATCGGTGGGCTTAGATTAGATCACTTTAAAGAACACGGGTTCATTTATGCTCCCAGTTTTCATATAAAATATAATCCTGGAAAATGGCTTTCTTTTAGATTAAACGCTGGTACAGGTTTTAGGCTTGTGAATTTATTTACAGAGGATCATGCATTTGTTACCGGGCAAAGGGAAGTTAAAATTTTAGAAGAATTAAAACCAGAGAGATCTAAAAGCTTAATTTTTAATTCTAATTATATATATGCAGGACTTAGTGGTTCAGGGAATTTAGATTTAGATATTTTTTACACATATTTTTCAAACAAAATAATCCCAAATTATAATAATCAAAACTATATTATTTACGAAAATTTAGATGGATATTCTTTTTCCAAAGGTATTAGTGGGGCATGGAATCATACTTTTTTAAATGGGATGGCCTTTTCTATTTCATTTAATCATCAAATTGTTAAATATTCAGAAATTGAAAATAACGTAGAGTCTTTTTTTGATATGGAACATTCTCCAAAGTGGAGTGGCGGGCTAAATATTAAAATTCCAGTTATAAGCGGTTGGTCTATTAATTCATCCTCAAATTATGTAGGAAAAATGCAATTACCTAAGGTGTTTGACATGAATGATGACGGAAGCTTAAGCAGCACAGCAAGGTCAATAAAAAGTACGCCCTTTAGTATTCATAATATTAATATTAATGGCATCTTAAATAATAAAAATGAAATTTATTTTGGAATGCTTAATATTTTTAATTTTAGACAAAAAGAGTCTCCGCTAGTTGGCTATAATGATCCAAATTTTGATAAAGGCTTTAGTCCTTTTTTTGATACTTCATATGCTTATGCTCCAAATCATGGGATGGAATTCTTTATTGGTTATAGATTTAGATTCGGCAATAAATTGTTAAAATAAAACTAGTTATTACTTTCTAGATGCTTTCGCTATTTGTTCAAAGTCAACATTTTTATATGTAAAATTTGATTCATTAAAAAGTGCTTTTCCATATGTTTTATTCCAATCATTGTGAAAAGCTAGTTCAATATTCGTTGGAGGAACAACAGAAAATTTTACAATATATAATTCATTAATTTTTCCGGGAAGAGAAATATTTCTAGCATAATGAAAATTGTCAATTAAATTTATGTGGGCAATAAGATCAATAAAAGTACTAAGCCCTGTTTTTTCATTTATAATTTGAGCAGTAATATGTAAATAAGGAATAAAACCACCCTCAGGACTACCTTTAGGAATATTTTCTGTATCCCAATTTACTCTAGCTTCAATATGAACATTAGTCTGATTTTCTTTCAAGTGCATTGATGAAGGGTAAACATGATCTTTAATTGCACCTTCAAAAATGAAGATTAGTCCAGGTTCAATTCTTTCTTCTCCAATTATAAGTTCTTGAGCACTTGAGTAGAGTGTAAAAGTTAAGATTGAGACTACGCTTAAAATATAGTTTTTCATTTTAATAAGAATTTTTAAGAATTTTAATATCATTTAAAAGCTGATCCATTTGTTTTGTGTCGGTTCCATCATAAAACCCTCTGATCCTCTTTTCTTTGTCAACTAAAACAAAATTTTCAGTGTGAATCATGTCGTATTTACCGCCATCCCCATCATTTTTTGCTACTAAAAAAGATTTTCTAGCAAGTTCATAAATATCTTTTTTATCTCCAGTAAATAAATTCCATTTGGAATCGTCAACTCCCTTTAGATCAGCATAAACTCTTAATTTATCAACAGAATCTACGTCTGGTGTTACCGAAAATGAAACTAACAAAATATCAGTTTGGTTTTTTAACTTCTTTTGTAAATAGCCCATGTTTTCAGTCATTATTGGGCAAATATCAGGACATGTGGTGAAAAAAAAGTCTGCTACGTATATTTTGTTTTCATAAAATTCTTGGGTAATAAGTTTTCCATTCTGATTGGTAAGAGAAAAATTGTTGATGACATGGTATTTCTTAACATACCTAATATCTTCTTCGACTAGTTCTTCAGCAACCATTGAGGGACTGTAAATAGGCAAACTTACTTTAGGTTGAAGTATAAAGTAAAAAGAAGTTATTACAATAATTGAAAAAAAACACATTATAAAAATAATAGGTCCATATCTTTTAAAAAACTTTTTGTAATCGTTTGATATTTTCAAAATAATTGTTTTAAGAATTCATTAAATTTTCAATTTCTTCAACTTCAATTGGGATGTTTTTCATAAGGTTGATAGGCTCTGAATCTTTCTGAACAACAACATCATCTTCAAGTCTTATGCCAAAATTCTCTTTTGGCAAATAAATACCAGGCTCTACTGTAAAAACCATATTTTTTTCAATTGGATAACTCAAATCCCCATAATCATGAGTATCTAGACCTAGGTTATGAGAAACTCCATGAGTAAAATATTTTTTAAATGCAGGATTTTCTTTTGTTTGATTTTGAACATCACTTTTTGACAAAAGACCTAATTTCAATAATTCTGAGCTCATTATTTTACCTACTTCATGATAATGATCTTTCCACATAATTCCTGGTTTTAATAATTTAGTTGCTTCGTTTTTAACATGTAAAACAGAATTATATATTGATTTTTGTCTATTAGAAAACCTGCCAGATACAGGGATTGTTCTAGTCATATCACTAGAATAATTTGCGTACTCAGCTCCAACGTCTAAAAGCAAAACATCTCCTTCTTGACATTGATTATTGTTTTCTATGTAATGTAATATTGTTGAATTTTTTCCTGATGCAATAATTGGAGAATATGCAAATTTTTTAGATCTATTTCTTAAAAACTCATGAGAAAATTCTGCTTCAATTTCATATTCCCAAACACCAGGTTTTACAAAATTTAAAATTCTTCTAAATCCTTTTTCAGTAATATCACAAGCTTTTTGAATTAACTCAATTTCTAATGAACTTTTTATAGATCTTAATTTTTGAAGTATTGGATTACTGCCTTTAATATCTTTAGAAGGATACTGTTTTTTAATCCAATCATTAAACCTTTTTTCTCTAGTTTCGGTTTCTACTTTTGCTCTATAATGTTCGTTTTTGTTCAAATACAAAACTTCAACATTTTGCATTATTTTTTTTATAACATCATCAAGTTGATCTAGCCAATACACTTTCTTTATACCTGAAATAGAAAAAGCTTTTTCTTCATTTAGTCTTTCGCCTTCCCAATGAGTTAATAGGTCATTAGGCTTTGTAAGAAATAAAATTTCTTGATAAATAGAATCATTTTTTTTATAAACAAGTAAAATGGTTTCCTCTTGATTTACCCCACTTAAATAAAACAAATCACGATGCTGCTCAAAAGGCAATGTAGTGTCTGCACTTACAGGATAGCAATCATTAGAATTAAAAAAAGCCACACTATTGTCTAACATGTTTTCAATAAAATGTTTTCTGTTTTTAACAAATAAAGTATTAGTAATTGGAAAATATTTCATATTTATATTTAAAATTCAAAAATAGTATATTTAAGGTACAACTAAACACAATTATACAGAATGAAATATTTATACTCGATATTATTATCAATATTATATACATCAGGATTTTCTCAAGTTTCCACAAGTTCAAATGATATCATTCAAAGTTTGAATGTTCAAAATGAATTAATTAAAAATTCATTAGTAAAGAATTTAGAATTTAAAAATATTGGACCTAGTGTAATGAGTGGGAGGGTTACTGATATTGAAGTAAACCCTAACAATCCGTTAGAATTTTATGTAGCGTACGCTTCAGGTGGACTTTGGCATACAGTTAATAACGGTAACACATTTAGCCCCATTATGGATAATTCTAACACCCAAAATATTGGTGATTTTGATATAGAATGGAATACTAGATTAATAGTTGTAGGTACTGGAGAAAACAACTCATCAAGGTCTTCATATGCTGGTATTGGAATATTAAAATCTAATGACAACGGTAAAACTTGGGAAAATATTGGGTTAAATGATTCTCATCATATTGGTAAAGTTATGATAAACCCTAGCGATCCTGATGAAATAGTTGTCGCTGCTTTAGGACATTTATATTCAAAAAATAAGGAAAGAGGAATATTTAAAACTATTGATGGAGGATTAACCTGGAATAATACTTTATTTATTGATGAAAACACAGGCATAATTGATTTAGATATAGATCCAAATAATTTTAATATTCAATTTGCATCATCTTGGCAAAAATCTAGAAAAGCGTGGGATTTCAAAGGAAATGGAGATAAGTCGGGAATTTATAAATCTAACGACTCAGGGAACTCATGGAATTTAGTTTCTACGAAAAAAAGCGGATTTCCAGTTGGGAGTGGAGTTGGAAGAATTGGATTATCAGTTTTTAATAGTAACACTCTTTACGCGGTTGTTGATAATCAGTTTAGACGTCCTAAAAGTAAAGATTTAGTGATTAAATCCGAATTGTCTAAAAATTATTTTGAAACGATTACAAAAGAAGAATTGTTAAAAACAGATGATTTAAAATTGAATAAATTTCTCAAATCAAATAATTTTCCTAAAAAGTATAATTCTAAAAAGATTAAAGAACTAGTAAAGTCAGACTTAATAAACCCCTCAGATTTAAAACTTTATCTAGAGGATGCTAATACGGTTATGTTTGAAACTCCAATTATTGGAGCTCAAGTTTATAGAAGTGATGATGGGGGATTAAACTGGACTTTGAAAAATTCATATTATTTAGATAGATTATACAATACTTATGGATATTATTTTGGAAAAGTGCATGTTTCACCTGTAAATAAAGACCATATTTATATATACGGAGTTCCTTTTATAAAATCTGTAGACGGTGGGATGACTTATGAATCAATTGATTATCCTAATGTTCATGTAGATCATCATGATTTATGGATAAATCCAAAAAATCCTAATCATTTAATAAACGGTAATGATGGAGGAGTTAATATTAGTTACGATAATGGTGAAAATTGGTTAAAATTAAATCAACCAAGTGTTGGACAATTTTATACTATTAACGTTGATGATGAAGTTCCATATAATGTTTATGGTGGTCTTCAAGATAATGGTGTTTGGATGGCTAGTAGTAGATCGAAAGAAAGTTTAAGATGGCATCAAACTGGAAAAAACAATTGGAGATCTATTATGGGAGGTGATGGAATGCAAGTTCAAATTGATAATAGGGATTCTAATATTATTTATACAGGTTCCCAGTTTGGAGTTTATTATAGAATTAATAAATCTAAAAGAACATATATAAAGCCAAAACACGAATTAGGAGAGTCTCCCCTTAGGTTTAACTGGCAAACACCAATTTTGCTTTCTTCACATAACCAGGACGTATTATATTTAGGCAGTAACAAACTCCATGTTTCTTATAATAAGGGTGATAAATGGTCATTTAAATCTGAGGATTTAACAAATGGAATTAAAAAAGGAAATGTTCCATTTGGCACTTTGTCTTCAATTGATGAATCGATTTTTAAATTCGGAAAATTAGTTACTGGATCCGATGATGGCTTAGTTCAGTTATCATTTGACGGGGGAAATAATTGGAAAATTATTTCTAATGACTTACCTAAAAATTTGTGGGTTAGCAGAGTTGTTTTTTCAAAGCACAAAGAAAATAGAATTTATGCTACTTTGAACGGTTATAGATTTGATGATTTTAAACCTTATGTTTTTGTTACTGAAGATAATGGTGAAAACTGGAAATCTTTAGATTCAGATCTGCCAATTTCGTCTGTTAATGTAATAAAAGAAGATCCATATTATGAAGATTTACTTTATCTAGGAACTGATAATGGCGTGTACATGAGTCTAGATAAAGGATTGAGCTGGAATTCTTTTAATCAAGGTTTACAAAAAGTAGCTACACATGATTTGGTTATTCAAAAAAGAGCAAAAGATTTATTAATTGGCACACATGGAAGATCAATTTATAAAATGGATTTATCTATTATTTATTCTTTTCTTGAAAAAAGAAATTTAAAACAAAACCATTATATAATTCCAAAAGATATTAATTTTTCGTCAAGATGGGGTGGGAGAACATATAATTGGTCCGAGTTTAATTTACCTAACCATTACTTTAATTTATATTCCATCAAAGATCAACAACTTACAATGAAGCTTTTAGACAATGACAAAAATTTAATTTATAAAATGAAATTAATTTTAGAAAAGGGTTTTCAAAAAATAGATTTACCAATAGTATATTCAAATAAAAAGTTGCCCAAAAAAAATAAAATAGAAAAATCAGCTAATGGCGAATTTTATTTAAAAAAGGGACAATATGAAATAGTAATTGGTGATGTGTCAGAAAAGTTTGATATAAAATAAAAGTTATGTTTTTATTGTCTTATAACTACTCATAGGTTAATTTTGTACTGTAATTATTTATAATTCAGTAATGAGTAACGTAATTCAAGCTTCAATAATTAAAAAAATAGCTATGGCTGTTTCAGGCCTATTTTTAATTATTTTCCTCCTTCAACACTTTATAATTAACATAACTTCTGTTTTCAGCGAATCAGTTTTTAATCAATTTTCGCATTTTATGGGTTCAAACTTTGTTGTACAATTTATAGCACAACCAATTTTGATTTTCGGCGTGATTTTTCATTTTGTTATGGGTTTTGTGTTAGACTTTCAAAATAGGTCATCAAGGAAAGTAAAGTATGTCAAATATAAAGGATCAAGCAATGCTAGCTGGATGTCTAGAAATATGATTATTTCTGGAGCAGTTGTATTATCATTTTTAATTTTACATTTTTATGATTTTTGGATTCCTGAGATGAATTATAAGTATGTGGAGTTTTTGCCAGAAGATCCAAACAGATATTATAATGAGCTTTCTCACAAATTTGAGGATTTAGTGAAAGTAATATTATATGTTATTTCTTTTGGATTTTTATCTCTTCACCTTTTACATGGGTTCTCATCTGCTTTTCAGTCGATGGGTATAAATAATAAGTATAATTACCTAGTAAAATTTTTTACTAACTTATATGCATTAGGGATCCCTTTTGGGTTTAGTTTTATAGCAATTTTTCATTATTTAAACAATTAAAACATGACTAAATTAAGCGCTAAAATTCCTGAAGGTCCAATTTCTAAAAAATGGGTAAACCACAAGAATAATATTCGTTTAGTTAGTCCAGCTAATAAAAGATTAATTGATGTAATCGTAGTTGGAACAGGATTAGCAGGAGGTTCTGCAGCAGCCACTTTAGCTGAATTAGGGTATAACGTAAAATCATTTTGTTTTCAAGATTCTCCTCGAAGAGCTCATTCTATTGCCGCTCAAGGAGGAATTAATGCTGCAAAAAATTATCAAGGTGATGGAGATTCCATTCATAGACTGTTTTATGATACTGTTAAGGGCGGAGATTATAGATCTCGTGAAGCAAACGTATATAGATTAGCAGAAGTTTCTGCAAATATTATAGATCAGTGTGTAGCTCAAGGAGTTCCTTTTGCTAGAGATTATGGAGGACTTTTAGATAATAGATCTTTTGGAGGAGTTTTAGTCTCCAGAACTTTCTATGCTAAAGGACAAACAGGACAACAATTATTACTTGGAGCTTATTCTGCTATGAATAGGCAAATAGCTAGAGGAAAAATACAAATGTTTAATCGACATGAAATGATGGACCTTGTTAAGGTTGACGGTAAAGCTAGAGGGATTATTACAAGAAATTTAATTAACGGAAAAATAGAGAGACATTCAGCTCATGCTGTAGTTATTGCCTCAGGAGGTTATGGAAATTTATTCTATTTATCAACTAATGCAATGGGAAGTAACGTTTCTGCTTCTTGGAAAATTCATAAAAAAGGTGCATATTTTGCAAATCCTTGTTTTACTCAAATTCATCCAACTTGTATCCCAGTTTCAGGAGATCATCAGTCAAAATTAACTTTGATGTCCGAATCTTTACGAAATGATGGTAGAATTTGGGTCCCAAAATCAAAAAGTGATTCTATAGCAATTAGAGAAGGAAGATTAAAACCAGTGGATTTAGCTGAAGATAAGAGAGATTATTATTTAGAAAGAAGGTATCCAGCTTTTGGGAATTTAGTTCCTAGAGATGTAGCTTCTAGAGCTGCCAAAGAACGATGTGATTCTGGTTTTGGAATAAATAAAACAGGTGAAGCTGTTTTTTTAGATTTTGCTTCTGCGATAATTAGATATGGTAAAGAAAAAGCTCATTTAAAAGGTTTAGACGAAAACAATTTAAGCTTAGTAAAAGAATTAGGTAAAGAAGTTATAAAATCAAAATACGGTAATTTGTTTCAGATGTATGAAAAAATTGTTGATCAAAATCCGTATGAAACTCCAATGATGATTTATCCAGCAGTACATTATACGATGGGTGGTGTTTGGGTAGACTATAATTTAATGACTACTATTCCAGGATGTTTTGCAGTTGGAGAAGCTAACTTTTCTGATCATGGAGCTAACCGCTTAGGTGCTTCTGCGCTTATGCAGGGATTAGCAGATGGGTATTTTGTTCTTCCTTACACTATAGGAGACTATTTAGCAGATGATATTAGAACTGGATCAATTTCTACTGATTCTAAAGAATTTGAGGAAGCTGAAAAATCTGTTAAAAATAAAATCGAATTATTAGTAAATAATAAAGGGACTAAAACTGTTGATTATTTTCATAAAAAATTAGGTAAAATTATCTGGAATAAATGCGGAATGTCTAGAAATGTTAAAGAATTAAATGAAGCAATTGAAGAAATTCAATTATTAAGAAAAGATTTTTATAAAAATATTTCTGTTCCTGGTACAGAAAATTCTTTTAACGAACCTTTAGCCAAAGCAGTTAGAGTTTCCGATTTTCTAGAATTAGGGGAATTGTTTGCTAAAGATGCTTTGGAAAGAACAGAATCATGTGGAGGGCATTTTAGAGAAGAATCTCAAACTAAAGAAGGAGAGGCGCTTAGAGACGATAAAAATTTTGCTTTTGTTTCTGCATGGGAAAATAAAGGAGAACCGTCAGAGGCAATTTTACATAAAGAGGAATTGATTTATGAAAATATAGAATTAAAAACTAGATCTTATAAATAGGATGAAACTTAAATTAAAAATTTGGCGTCAAAAAAATTCTAACGATAAAGGTAAAATTGTTTCTTACGATATTGAAAATATTTCACCCGATATGTCATTTTTAGAAATGATGGATGTCCTTAACGAACAGTTAACTGTAAAAGGAATTGATCCTGTAGCTTTTGATCATGATTGTCGAGAAGGGATATGCGGATCTTGTTCTATGTTTATTAATGGCGAAGCTCATGGTCCAGATAGACTTGTAACTACGTGTCAGTTACATATGAGAAAATTTAAGAATGGAGATACAATTCATATTGAACCTTTTAGAGCAAATTCATTTCCAGTTATTAAAGATTTAGTAGTCGATCGTTCTTCATTTGACAGAATTCAGCATGCAGGAGGATATATTTCTGTTAATACATCAGGTAATACACAAGACGCTAATTCTATTCCAATTGAGAAAAAGAATGCTGATAAGGCTTTCGATGCGGCTACTTGTATTGGTTGTGGAGCATGTGTAGCTACCTGTAAAAATTCAAGCGCAATGTTATTTGTTTCTGCAAAAGTTTCTCAATTCTCTCTTCTTCCACAAGGTAAAATAGAGGCTAATGAAAGGGTTTTAAACATGGTTAAACAAATGGATGAAGAAGGGTTTGGTAATTGTACTAATACTGGTGCTTGCGAAGTTGAATGTCCAAAAGGTATTTCATTGGAGAATATAGCTAGAATGAATAGAGATTTCTTGAAAGCTAAAATTTCATCTTAGATATTAAATCATTTTCTTAATACAAGAAAATGATCATCCATTACATTTCCCATTAGAATTACGTTTCCAAAAGGTGCGGCAACTGTAGATCCAGACATCGCTTGTCCTTTTTCTAAATAAATATTTTCTTTAGTATAATTGTTCTTTTCAATGTAATTTATTGATATAATTTCTGAGGGTGCAAACTCGTTGTTGCCTTTAGAATATGAATCAAAATGTAGAAGACTTGGATGTGCTCCTACCCAAAGCTTATTGTCTACATCAAATTCAATATTATCCACACCTGTTCCACAGTAAATATCTTCAATAAAGGATAAAGAATTATCATTATTTTTTTTAAATACTCTTATATAAAATTTTCTGGGAGAAGCAACAAAAAGTAATTCTTTTTGTGAATTATAATTAATTCCATTAGCAAATGGTATTCCGTTTGCAACTTCTTGAAACTTAAATCCGTCAAAAAAAACAACATTTGAAATAGGTAACCCTAAATAATCTTCAGCTAAACGTAATATTCCATCTTTATATTTGTGATCGTTAGTGAAATACAAACTATTTTCACTAATTAAAACAACATCGTTTGGACTTAAAATCATCGGATTATCAAGCGTTTTTAAATGAGTAAGTTTAGTTCCAATTAATTTAAAAATTTCTATATATTCTTTTTCAATGGTATGGTTTACAACAGCAATTGTAGTGATGCTGTCTGTTTTGAAAATTGAAATTCCATGAGGAGCAAATGGTTTATTAAAATTTTTTGTTAGAAGAATAGGTTCTGATTCAATTTTCTTTAGGTTGATATAATATAGACCTCCTTTTTCTTGTTCATTTGCAGGGAAAGCTTTTCTTTTTGTTGAAGATACTATAGCAAAACTATCAATGTGATTTATAGTAATGTCTTCAGCTCCAACAATATTTATTTTAGTTAATATTTCCCCTTCAAACTTATTTTCAATTATTCTAAAATAACCTGTACTCCAAAAAATATTAAATATAGATAGTCCAAGAATAACCAAAATTATGATGGAAATTTTTTTCATTTTACAATAATTTTTTCTTCAAGTACCCAATTTGCTCTAATTACAATTTCTTCTTCGTAGTGAAACACCTTTTCAGGCTGTATTCTATTTAAAAAACTCCCAGTATCCCACATTTGATTTTTATTTTTGTCAAAAATGACTTTTACAAAATAATCAGCAGGTTTTAAATACTCAAAAACACAAGGATCATCAAAAGAGTTCAATATTTTTTTTCTAATTACTTCATCTTTATTATTAGTTAAATGAACTATAATAGGAAATGCTTTAACATTACTTATTCCAAGTTTTAAGGTTCCGTAATCTGTTCTGCTTTTAGTTTTGAATTTATAACTAATTGTGTCATTTGTTGCATCAAAAAAATCTACAATTGCATTTGGGTATAGATTAATGATATAATTGTCATTGGGTAATAATTCAAAATCAAAATTTAAATCAAATTTATTTTTATCTATCTCAACTTTAAAAGGAACTAAAAGAGAATCTTTATTTAAAATATTGATTTGTTTTTTGTTGATATTACTTAAAGGAATATTACTAAAAACTTTAAACTTGTCGTTAAGTTCTAAAACTGATTTTATAGATGGATTAATTACTAACGAATCTTTGTCCATTTCTTTAAATTTCAATGTATAGTTTTCTTTATAAGCTGGGGCTTTAACAATGAATCTTAGAGAATCATATTTATTACTTTTAAACCAGTAATTTAGAGTATCTGAATCTTTGTTTTTAGTAATAATCGATTCTATTTTTTTATCATCGATTAATTTAATTTCAGTATTATTATAATTGCCTTTAAACCCAAAGCCTATCCTGTTTTCTGACTCTAAAAATGGTTTAAAACTTTTAAAAGAAATCTCTTCTTTAAACAATTTTATTTTTAAACTATCTTCTGTAGGTAGATTTACGAAATTATCAATAAATCCAATTTTTTCAAATTCAGGATCAAATTTGTAATTACTATTTTCATCTTTTAGTGCCACCAACAAATATTTACCTTTTTTTAGGTTGGTCATCTTAAAATTAGTAGAATCTAGAGTACTGCCAACATAATTTGGAAATCCATTGTATATTATCGAATCAAAATATTTTTCGTTTATAGGATATAAAAATGTTGAAATAAAATTATCAGATTTTCTTTCAAAGGAACTTGTTATATTTCCTGAAAGAGATAGCGAATCAATATATTCTCCAGTCGAAAAAGCATACTTAAAAAACGGAAGTTTATTTTCTTCATTATTATCTACTACACTTTGACCAAAATTAAAAACATAAGTATTGTTTTTACCAAGTTTTTTCTTAATGTCAATCTGAATATACTTTGCTGCTCCTGACTGAGGACTTATTGAATAAAAACTTTTATCTAAGGGGGGAGAAACAACTAGTTGTTTTCTAAAGTCCTTAAGTTTAATGTATTCATCAAAGTAAAGTCTTATTCTTTTTTCATTAAAATTGACTGAATTTTCAACTGGCTCAGCATTTAATAAAATCGGAGGATCCTCATCCTTGAGACCTCCATCAGGTATTCCTCTTTTTGCACAATTAATTAATGAAATACAAAATAGAACGAGAAAAATTAATTTTATTTTTTTCATCATTTTCATAGATAAGCAAAATAACAATTATTTTCCCTAATTCTATTTTAATTGAATAAATAGAATTTATATAAAATTTTACTCTTATTTTTGTTTTATGAGTAAAGAAGATAAATTTAAAAAAGTAATTTCTCACGCTAAAGAATATGGATTTGTTTTTCAGTCTAGTGAAATATATGATGGGTTAAGTGCTGTTTATGACTATGGTCAAAATGGGACCGATCTTAAAAATAACATTAAGAATTATTGGCTTAAAGCGATGGTTCAATTAAATGAAAACATAGTTAATATAGATTCAGCTATTTTGATGCATCCTAAAATATGGAAAGCTTCTGGTCATGTTGATGCATTTAACGACCCTTTGATTGATAATAAAGATTCTAAAAAAAGATATAGAGCAGATGTTTTAATTGAGGATCATATTACAAAAATTGAGAATAAAGTTCAAAAAGAAATTTTAAAAGCAAAAAAAAGATTTGGCGATGATTTTGACCAAAAACAGTTTGTTTCTACAAACTCAAGAATTACAAATTATAAAAATAAGATTAGTGACATAACAAAAATTTTTAGTGAATCACTTGAGAATGATGATCTAAAAGCCTTAAAAAAATTAATAGAAGATCTAGAAATCGCATGTCCTGTTTCGGGTTCTAAAAACTGGACAGATGTCAAACAATTCAATTTAATGTTTGGAACTAAGCTTGGTGCATCTGCAGAAAGTGCAATGGACCTTTATCTAAGGCCTGAAACTGCTCAAGGTATTTTTGTAAATTTTTTAAATGTTCAAAAAACCGGTAGGTTAAAAATTCCCTTTGGAATAGCTCAAATTGGAAAAGCATTTAGAAACGAAATTGTTGCTAGACAATTTATATTTAGAATGAGAGAATTTGAGCAAATGGAAATGCAGTTTTTTATTAAGCCTGGAACTCAAAAAGAGTGGTACGCTAAATGGAAAGCAGATAGATTAGCTTGGCATCTTTCACTTGGTTTGGGAGAGGATAATTATAGATTTCATGATCATGATAAGCTTGCTCATTATGCAGATGCAGCTTGTGACATTGAATTTAATTTTCCTTTTGGATTCAAAGAATTAGAGGGAATTCACTCTAGAACTGATTTTGATCTTTCTAGTCATGAAAAATTTTCATCAAAAAAAATTAAATATTTTGATACTTCTTCTAATGAAAGTTATACCCCATACGTATTAGAAACATCAATTGGTCTAGACAGAATGTTTTTAGCTATTTTTTCAAAATCTTTAATTGAAGAAAAACTTGAAGATGGCTCCTTTAGAACTGTTTTAAAATTTCCTAAAATTCTCGCACCCAAAAAAATAGCAGTTCTTCCTTTGTTAAAAAAAGACGGTCTGCCAGAGCTTTCAAAAAAAATATTAAAAGAATTCAAATGGGACTATAATTCTGTATACGATGAAAAAGATGCTATAGGAAGAAGATATAGACGGCAGGACGCCTTAGGAACACCATATTGTTTAACTATAGATCATCAATCTTTAAAAGATGGAACAATAACTATAAGAGACAGAGACACAATGATCCAACAGAGGCTAACTGTTCAAGAGATAAAAAATAAAGTAGATTCAGAGCTTGATTTAAAATCTTGGTTAACATTTTAAAATGAAAATCATTTCTTATAATGTCAATGGAATTAGAGCTGCCATAAAAAAAGGTTTTATAGAATGGCTTAAGAATTCAAATAGTGATGTAATTTGTATTCAAGAAATTAAAGCTAATACAGATCAGTTAGATTTAAGTCTTTTTTTAGAAATAGGATACAAGTATAATTATTGGTTTTCTGCACAAAAAAAAGGATATAGTGGGGTTGCAATTTTGTCAAAACATAAGCCTAAGCATATTGAATATGGAACAGGAATTGATCATATGGATTTTGAAGGTAGAAATCTAAGAATAGATTTCGAAAAAATTTCAGTAATGAGCCTTTATCTTCCTTCAGGAACTAATATAGCAAGACTTGAATATAAATTTCAGTATATGAAAGAGTTCAAGGATTATATTCAAAAATTAAAAGAAGACATTCCGAATTTAGTAATATGTGGAGATTATAATATTTGTCATAAGGCAATTGACATACATGATCCTATTAGAAATTCTAAAGTTTCTGGTTTTCTTCCTTGGGAAAGAGAATGGATATCAGATTTTATAGATTTAGGCTTTATAGATTCATTTAGAAAACTCAATAAAGACCCTGACAGATACAGCTGGTGGAGTTATAGAGCTAACTCTAGAGCAAACAATAAAGGATGGAGAATTGATTACAATTTGGTGTCGGATACACTAAACTCTAATATTAAATCTTCGTCAATTTTAGATCAGATTTTTCATTCAGATCATTGTCCAATAGTTGTTGAATTAAATTTATAAATAAATGAAATATACTTTTTTGCCTTCTACCAATATTAAGGTTAGTAAAATATGTCTTGGCACAATGACTTTTGGAAATCAAAATTCTGAAAAAGAAGGTTTTGATCAAATGGATTTAGCAACTGATATGGGAGTTAATTTTATTGATACAGCAGAGCTTTACCCTGTTCCTGCCACCGCAGAGTTATATGCAGATACTGAAAAAATAATTGGCAAATGGATGAGTAAAAAAAACAATAGAGATCAAATTGTATTAGCCACTAAAATAGCAGGACCTGGGGATTACACTAAACATATAAGAAAAAATGGATTTTCTAAAAATGCTTTGATATCAGCTGTTGATGGAAGCCTAAAAAGATTAAAAACTGATTATATTGATTTATATCAACTTCATTGGCCCGAAAGAACTTCTAATTTTTTTGGGAAAAGAGATTTTGATTCCTTCGCAAATGATAAATGGGAAGAAAATTTTGAAAATGTACTTCTTAATTTAAAAGAAATTATATCAAGTGGAAAAGTAAGGCAGATTGGAATATCAAATGAAAACCCGTGGGCTTTCATGAAATATTTAGAATTGTCAAAGCATAAACTGCCTAAAACAATTACTATTCAAAATCCATATTCACTTTTAAACAGACTTTTTGAGATAGGAAATTCAGAGATTTGCATGAGAGAAGATGTTGGCTTACTAGCTTATTCTCCGCTTGGTTTTGGAGTATTAAGCGGTAAATATTTAAATGGTAATATGCCAGAAGACAGCAGACTAAAATTATTCCCAAATTTAAGTAGATTTTCAGGTGAAAACTCTATGAAAGCTACCGGCATGTATTTTAATATTTCAAAAAAACATGATTTATCGTTAAGTCAAATGGCTTTATCATTTGTAAACTCTAGGCCATTTGTAACAAGTAATATAATAGGTGCTACTAAACTAAATCAATTGAAAGAAAATATTGAAAGTATAAATATTGTTTTAAGCCAAGATGTTTTGAATGATATAGAAGAAGTGCATAAACTTATTCCTAACCCTGCTCCTTAAATAGGTTTTTGATTAAATCTTCAATTCTTGAATAAGAGATTATTTTTAGTTTTTTAGGAACAAAAGAAATTTTTGCAGCTTCTGAAACTATTAATATTTCGAACCCAAGTTTTTCTGCTTCGTTTATTCGCTGATCGATTTTAGGCACAGATCTAAGTTCTCCAGAAAGTCCAATTTCAGCAGCAAAGCAGATTCTTTTTTGTAAAGGAATATTGAAGTTACTAGAAAGAATAGCTGCTACTACAGCTAAATCCATTGCAGGGTCTTCTATTTTTATTCCTCCAGTGATATTCAAAAAAACATCTTTTGAGCTTAGCTTAAATCCTGCGCGTTTTTCTAAAACAGCAAGCAGCATATTTAGTCTTTTTGCATTAAATCCCGTGGTACTTCTTTGTGGAGTGCCATAGACCGCAGAACTTACTAAAGCTTGAACTTCAATCAGGATTGCTCTAATTCCCTCCATAGTTGAAGCTATAGCATTTCCACTTAAAGGAGTTTTATTGTTCGAAATTAAAAGTTCGCTAGGATTTGTTACTTGACGAAGACCACTGTTTAACATTTCATAAATACCTATCTCAGCAGTTGATCCAAATCTATTTTTTTTAGCTCTTAAAATCCTATAAATATTATTTCTGTCACCTTCAAATTGTAAAACGACATCTACCATATGTTCTAAAATTTTAGGCCCAGCAATGCCTCCATCTTTTGTTATATGCCCAACAAGAAAAATCGGGAGATTTGTTTTTTTTGAATAATTTAAAAACTGGGAAGCTGATTCTTTAATTTGGGATACGCTTCCAGGACTACTATCTATAATATCAGTTTGCAGTGTTTGAATAGAATCTATGATTACAAGTTCTGGCTTTATAGTATTAATTTGAGATATTATAGTCTCAACATTAGTTTCGTTTAAAACGTAGCATTGATTAGAATCGTTATTAATTCTATTTGCTCTTCGTCTTATTTGTTGTTGACTTTCTTCCCCAGTAATATATAAAACTTTGTTTTTTATTTCTAGTGAAATTTGAAGTAATAAAGTAGATTTTCCTATTCCAGGCTCACCGCCTATAAGAACAAGTGATCCAGGAACAATTCCACCTCCAAGAACTCTATTCAATTCCTTGTCTTCAACTAATAGTCTTGGATCTTTTTCGAAATCAATTTCGTTAACTAGTTGAGCTTTGGATTTTAATTGAACACTATTTAAACCTAAGTTAACTTTAGAAGATTTTTTAATAACCTCCTCAACTAATGTGTTCCATTCTTTACAAGAGCTACATTGACCAAGCCATTTTGAATGTTGCGCTCCACAATTTTGACAACAGTAAAAAGTTTTTAATACAGCCATTAATTATTGAATTATTTGTTTAATATAGGCAAAAAAACAAATGATAGAGAACCAAAAACTACAATCATTAACGTTTGAGAGGTCCATACAATCCAGCCTAAAGCTAATGCACTTTCGTAAGACACCTCGTATTGACTTATTACAGCAGCTATCGCTAAAGGATAGGCTCCAATTCCTCCGTTAGTTAAGGCCATCGCAATTGCCCCCGCCAAGAATGCTAAAAACAAAGGTTCAAATCCTAAACTAAAAGTTTCAGGAAGACTAAATTTTACAACATAAAACATTAAAAAATAGCAAACCCATATAAAGATCGAATGAAAAATAAATAAAGGTTTATTATTTATTTTAGAAAAGGAAAGAATCCCTGTTTTAAATCCAGTAATAGTATTTTGAAGTTTAGTTTTAAAATTTGTTTTTGATATAAAATAATATAATATGCTTCCAAAAATTATCAACAATAAAAGGATTATAATTAGTTCTTTATTAATTGAGAATTCAGGAATTTTAATTTTATAAGAAATAATTAGTCCATAAAAAATTAATGTAATTAAAATTATTAAATCAATAATTCTTTCAGTAACTATTGTTCCAAAACTTTTTTCAAAAGGAATTTTTTCATAGTAAGATATTGAACTAGCTCTTAAAATTTCACCAGATCTAGGAATGCCTAAATTCGATAAAAACGCTATTAAAACAGACATTATTGAATTTGAAAACTTGATTTTAAAACCCAAAGGCTTAAGCATGGATTGCCATCTAATAGATCTGGAAAGGTGGCTTAAGATACCAAGAAAAATTGATAAAAAAATGTAATTATAATCTGCAGATTTCATAGAAGAATAAATTTCTAATCTATCGGAATAAGTTGTGTTTAAGTAAGAGTAATAAATTAATAGTAGTCCTAAAAGAGGAGGAAAAAGTTTTTTAAACCATTGAAAAAGTAAGATTGGCATTATCACATTAAAATATTATCATTGTTGGGAAATATTAAAGTTGGATTAAACATCTTAGCATCACTTACGCTCATCCTTGCATAACTGATAATAATTACCTTGTCTCCTTTCTGCACTTTTCTTGCCGCAGGCCCATTTAAAGTTACCTCTCCGCTTCCTTTTTTTCCTTTTATAATATATGTTTCTAATCTTTCGCCATTATTGATGTTCACTACTTGAACTTTCTCTCCAGGTATCATCTTAGCTGCATCAAGAAGTGTTTCGTCAATTGTGATACTTCCAATATAATTTAAATCACAATTAGTAACCGTGACTCTGTGAATTTTAGATTTTAATACTTCTATTTCCATGTGTCAAATATAACTAATTAACTAAAATATTATCAATCAACCTTACGTCATTCACTAACACACAAATAAATATCCTGTAAGATGTATTTAAATCAATTATATTTTCTTTTTTTAGAGTTTCGTCATGAACTATTTCTAAATATTCTAATTCAAAACCAGGGATAGAGTTAATTTCTTTTTTACAATTTGCATAAATAATTTTAAAAGGAATTTTTAAATAATTTTCTTTAGCGTAAACTAGTTTGTTATAAATGACCGATGCCTTTTCTTTGTTTTTTAATGATAATAAGTTGTTTCTTGAACTCAAAGCTAATCCGTTTTTTTCTCTAACAGTTGGGCAAACAATAAGTCTTGTTTTATAACCTTTAATTTCAATTAATTTATTTATAATTCTTGTTTGTTGAAAATCTTTTTCTCCAAAAAAAGCTTTGTTTGGTTTAAATAGCTCAAATAACTTAGCAATAATTGTTCCTACCCCATTAAAATGATTATTCCTATACTTCCCCTCGAGTTCTTTATCTAGATTTTCAAAATCATAAACTTCTGATTTTAGTTTACTGTTATACATTTCAGAAATTTCAGGATAAAAAACATTTATATTTTTTGAAATTTTTGAAATCATTTTTAAATCCTTGTCAATATTTTTTGGATAATTATTAAGATCATTTTTATTATTAAATTGGGTAGGATTAACAAAAATAGTTACCCAAACCACATCACAAGTGATAATTGCATGTTTTAATAATGATAAATGACCTTTATGCAAAGCCCCCATAGTTGGTACAAGACCGATAGTTTTTTTTAAATTAATTTCGTAGTTAATACTTTCTTTAACTTCAGATTTAAGAGTGTATAAGAACATTTAATATAACTTTAACAGTTTGAATGTGTGAAAATATGAGGTAAATCTAACATAATTTTTGTAATTTTGCATTTCAATTTAAATGAGTCTAAAGAAAGGATTTTATGACTGGAAAAAAAGTACTTTACGTATCTTCTGAAGTTATCCCGTATTTACCCAACAATGATATTTCTACACTTACATACAATTTACCTAAAGTTGTAAATAAAAATGGTGGTCAAACTAGAATTTTTATTCCAAAATATGGTTTAATTAATGAAAGAAGACATCAGCTTCATGAAGTCATTAGACTTTCTGGAATGAATTTAATTATTGATGACTTAGATATGCCGTTAATTATTAAAGTTGCATCAATTCCTAAAGAGAGAATGCAAGTTTATTTTATTGACAACGATGAATATTTTAAAAATAGATTATTAGATTCAGACAAAAAGAAAAACTTGTATAAAGACAACGACGAAAGAGCAATATTTTTTGCTAAAGGTGTGGTTGAAACTATAAAAAAACTAAATTGGACACCAGATATTATTCATGTTCATGGATGGATAGCGTCATTAATGCCATTATATCTAAAACAGTATTATAAAGACGAACCTCTTTTTTCAAAATCTAAGGTCGTAACTTCCATTTATGATAATGAAATTAAAGGGGATTTAAACCCTGGAATAATTAGTAAAATTAAGTTTGATGAAGTTGAAAGTGATACTCTTAACATATTAGAAAATCCAACTTATGAAAATCTATATAAATTATCGATATTGAATTCAGATGGTGTTGTGTTTGCATCTGAAAATATTAATAAATCATACTTGGATGTAGCAAATAATTCTAAAATCCCAGTTTTAAAATGCGGGTTTAAAGAAGGTTTTGAAAAAGAATACATGGACTTTTATAATGACAAGATTTTAAATTAATATTTTGAAAAATTTTTACTTTACTCTGTTCATATCCTTAGTTTTTATTTCTTGCAATAAAGATTATAAAACTGTTGGTCTGAATCTAATTGATAACAATACTTTTAGAACTAATCTTGAGGAAATTCCTTTAAGTGTAAAAATGCGAAATATTCCACCTTATGTTTCAAATACTGTAACTACATTTCAAATTGGAGAATACAATGATAATATATATGGATTATCGAAAGTAAATTTTTTAAGCCAAGTTAATTTTGAAGATCCTAATTTAGTTTTTGGAGACTATTCACAATCTAATGAAGATAATCCAGATGGTAATATTTCTCGTATTCAAGAAATCGAAACAATCAAAAATGTTTTTTTAGACATTCCTTTTTATACAAATATTGATGATGATGACAATGATGGTGTTATAAATATTTATGATGTTGATAGTACAGATCCATATAGTGATTCAGATGGTGATGGTGTTTCTGACGCAGATGAATCTAATTTAGGCCAAAACCCCCTAGATCAAGATACTGATGGAGATGGAATTTTAGATGGAGAGGATACAGAATCTATTAATCCTCATGCTGGAAGAACACTATACGAGCTAGACTCGTTAATAGGAAATCCTGAAGCTACTTTTAAATTAAAAGTTAGTGAATTAGATTATTTTTTAAGACCATATGATCCAGACTCAAACTTTGAAAAATTTCAAAAGTATTATTCAAATAATACACTTCCAGAGAATTTTTCAGGATATACATTATTTGACAGTGAGGTAAAAATAGATTCAAATGAATTAGTATTTTATAATGAGGACGATCCAGAAACAGAAGAAGAAGATGAATCGGAAGTTGTTAAAGAAAGATTATCTCCAAGGATTAGAGTAGACTTAGACCACGATTTTTTTCAAACAAAATTTTTAGATATTGAAGGTTCTCAAGAGATTTCGAACTTAGATAATTTTAAGCTATACTTCAAAGGACTAGTATTAGAAGCTTATGATTTTTCTGATCCTTTACTAATGATTTTAAACTTTAATGAAGCTGAAATCAAGGTCGTGTATGAATATCAAAAGTACAATACACAAGACACTACAGACGACACCTCTGATGACACAGTAGATACTGAAGAAGCTGATTTCTTGTTAAAGCTTAACGGAATCAAACTAAATTCGTTCAAGCATGATCCATACCCGGGTTATGTTTATTCTGCTATTGCAGATACCGTTACAAATCCTGAAAGAGTTTATTTAAAAGGAGGTCAGGGTATTATGGCTGAAATTGAATTATTTAAAGATGACAATGGAGTTGATGTTCTTGAAGAAATTCGATCTAAGGAGTGGTTAGTTAATGAAGCAAACATTTCAATTTATATTGATAAAGAGATGCTGTCTTCATCAGGAGGAATAATTGAACCTTCTAGGCTATATCTTTACGACTTAGTCAATAAAGCTCCTATTATAGATTATTTTGTGGATAATTCTGCTGGACAAAAATCCTATCAAAATAAAGTAATTCATGGGGGTATAATTGAATTAGATGATGATAAAAATGGTTTAATGTATAAAATTAGAATTAGCGAACATATTAAAAATGTTGTTAGAAAAGATTCTACAAATGTAAAACTTGGTTTAGTTGTTTCTTCTGACATAAATAATACAATTAATATTGAGGTTAAAGATTCAGAATACATGTTATTTACACCTCTTTCTTCTGCAATAAATCCACTAGGCACAGTTCTTATCGGACCAAGTCCGAGTGCAGAAAATTTTGAAAAACGAATGAAATTAAATTTGTTCTATACTGAAGTCAATAATTAGATATAGTAACTTTATCTGATCTCCAGTTTCTTTTTAAAAGTCCTTTCTTCCAATATTTAATACACTCTATAAGTATTTCCCTTTTAATTGATGAAAAAAAAGAAGATAAGACAAGGTCAATAAACTTTGAAAACACAAGAACTAAGTGAAGGCTTAAAGCATTTAAATTTTTAAAATGATTTTGAATATAAATATGAGAAGATTTTATGACCTCTAATTTTGTCATTACAGAAATTGATCTGTTTTTTCTAGATGATTCTCCATGAAAATGAATACATTTCCATTTGTTAAATAGAGACACCTTTAGGCTTAAGTCTTTAGCTCTTTTACATAAGTCCATATCTTCATAATACATCCAATAGTTTTCGTTCCATCCATTTAAAATTAAAAAGTCAGACTTTCTTAAGAGAACGAATGATCCAGAAATCCAATCAGGATGTGAAATATTTTCAGCATTTAATTTTTCATATGTTAGACCTCTAAAAACTCTATAAAAAAACCGAAAGAAACCTGTAATAGTCCATGTATTTAAAAATAAACCATAAGCATTTGTGTTATTATTATTATTATTTACTTGTTTAATTCCAATTAGCCTATGTTCCTTGTTTAAGTTAGAAAATTTAATTAATGAGCTAAGAGAATTTTTATCTAAAATAGTATCAGGATTTAAGAATAATAACCATTTTGATTCTGAAAGTGTAGCTCCAATATTACAGGCCTTAGCAAATCCTAAATTGTTTTTATTTTCAATCCAATTAATTTGTTTAAATCTGTTTTTAAAGTCTTTAAGTCTATTGTCGTTAGAAAAATTATCAACTATAATAATCTGTAGGTTAATTTGATTTTGATTTAAAACACTGTCTAAACACAATTGAAGTTTATCCCACGATTTATAATTTACAATTATAATTGAGAGATCATTTTTCATCATAATTTCTTTCTTAATCTTGCTACTGGAGCACCAATCATTTCTCTATATTTTGCCACAGTTCTTCTAGCAATAGGATATCCTTTATCATTAATTTTTTTAGTAAGCTCATCATCAGTTAAAGGCTTTGATTTGTTTTCACCATTAATGATGTTTTGTAATTCTTTTTTAATCTCAATTGTAGAAACTTCAATTCCTTTATCGTTTGTTATTCCCTCTGAAAAAAATGTTTTTATTAATTTAATTCCATAAGGTGTATCAACATACTTACTGTTTGCTACTCTAGAAATAGTAGAAATATCCATACCAATTTTTTCAGCAATATCTTTCAATATCATTGGTTTTAAGTTGCTTTCGTCACCACTTAAAAAATATTTACTTTGAAATTCCATTATGGTCTTCATAGTAATCAATAACGTCTGATTTCTTTGATTTATAGCATCAATAAACCATTTTGCCGAATCTAGTTTTTGTTTAATAAATGTAACGGCTTGTTTTTTACTTTTAGAAATATTTTTATTTTCCTGATATCCAGTTAACATGTTTTTATATTCATTAGAAACATAAAGTTCTGGGGCATTTCTTGAATTTAAATTTAATGTTAATTTATTTTCAATTATTTCAATTTTAAAATCGGGTATTATAGTTGAATTAATCTTAGTCGGTTCAGAAAATGCTGATCCTGGTTTAGGATTTAATTTTTCAATTTTTTTTATTGCATCTCTTAATTGATCTTCTGAAATATTAAGTTTTTGAATTATTTTTTGATAATGTTTTTTTACAAATAATTCAAAATGATTTTTTAAAATGTTTACGGCATTATTCACTGGAATAGAATCTTTTTTTCTTCTTAATTGAAGAACTAAACATTCTTGTAAATTTCTTGCTCCAACGCCAGGAGGGTCTAAAAGATGAATTTTATTTAAAATTTTTGTTAAAGAATCTATTTCTGTATAAATCCCCATTGTAAAGGCTAAATCATCAACAATATCCATTAAATCTGTTCTTATATATCCAGATTGATCTACACTTCCAACTAAAAACTCTGCAATTTTAGTATCATTTTCGTTTAAAGAAAAAGTTGTTAGTTGATTTTTTAAATATTGATTGAAACTTATTCCTGAAACAAATGGCAATGATTTTTCTTCATCATCATCGCTGTAATTATTAGTTTTTAATTTATAATCTGGAATATCATCGTCACTTAAGTAATCTTCAACATTAATTTCGACATCATCATTTTTATTTTCCTGATCGTGATCAGGTTCATTATCATAATAATCTTCTTCTTGCTCTTTTTCTGATTGTAATGCTGGGTTTTCCTCTATTTCTCTTGACAAACGCTCTTCAAGTTCCAAAAGAGGAAGTTCAATTAACTTCATCAACTGTATTTGTTGGGGAGATAATTTTTGAGAAAGTTTTAATTGTAAGAACTGCTTAAGCATTTAATTTAATAAGTATTAAAAATACAAAAAAACTTAATGTTTAATTTAATATTAAAATTCAGCATTTTTTGGAGTTCTTGGGAAAGGAATAACATCTCGTATGTTAGACATTCCAGTAGCAAATAAAATAAGCCTTTCAAGACCTAGTCCAAATCCGCTGTGTTTTACTGTACCGTATTTTCTTAAATCTAGATACCACCACAATTCTTTTTCATCGATATTAAGTTCTGCAATTCGTTTTTTTAATACCTCTAATCTTTCTTCTCTTTGGGATCCTCCTACAATTTCACCAATTCCTGGAAATAAAATATCCATTGCTCTAACTGTTTTGCCATCTTCATTCATTCTCATATAAAACGCTTTAATTTTAGCAGGATAGTCGTATATAATTACAGGTTTTTTAAAGTGTTTTTCTACTAAAAAACGCTCGTGTTCGCTTTGTAGATCTATTCCCCATTCATTTACAGGATATTTAAACTTTTTCTTCTTATTCGGCTTAGAATTTCTTAGAATTTCAAATGCTTCAGTGTAATTTATTCTTTTAAAATCATTATCAACTACAAAGTTTAACCTTTCAATTAAATTTAGTTCATTTCTATCTTT
>Ga0115008_10000247_pt1 | contig 38113 bp, 33 predicted proteins | sample FraStrMetagenome_FD_87164 | JGI IMG/M metagenome (GOLD analysis project Ga0115008, IMG submission 87164) | Marine eukaryotic phytoplankton communities from Arctic Ocean - Fram Strait ARC3M Metagenome | ecosystem: Environmental > Aquatic > Marine > Oceanic | place: Fram Strait | collected... | reverse complement strand
TTAAAGCTATAATTACATGCAGCATTACAACTCCTACATGACATATCATGTAAAATAATACTAATTCAGGAACGTTTTCATTCTCTCCCGCTCTCTTCTTCGTCGTCAGTATGTGTCGACCAAAAGGCCACGTGGCGAGACTTGGAATTTTCTCCTAATCGAGTATTAGATAGAATTGGGAGGTCCATGCCTGAACCCCACCCCGACAAAGATTGTACCTGACCGTGGGGATTACTATCACTATGCCAGCCCTCATCTTGTAACGAAGTCTCCAAATAATTTAAAATGAAATCGCCTTGCTCCGATCTGCTAACATCTGGGTTGATTGCTAAGTTGTCATCAGTGCTCGGGGGCACATCTTCGTCCAAAACTCCTGCAAGAAAATTTTCAACGTTGAAATCACTTCGGGACGAGTTAGCAAAAGTTTCCCAACCCACATACGGCAGAAGTTCTTGTCCCATACTATCATCAACTGTGGGGTCAATTTCGGTTTTTAATGAACTTTGACGGTGTATGTAGTTTTTCCCTGGAATCTGACCATAATACGTCTCGGGATTGATATTGTCTACAGGAGGCTCATTATCCGGCAAAGATAAGGATGGAAATTTGACTGATGGTGACGGCTTCAATCCAGACCAATTATTACCTGATATATTTGCAGGTGAAACAATGCTTTTACTGAAATCCTTTTCAATAGGAGGCGAAGCTTTTGGACTTGCTGGAAAACCAGGTGGAGGTGGTAAAGCAGGTGGTAGATAAATATCGCCTTCGTCAACATCAGTCGATTTCAAATTAAGAGTTGTATCTTCAAAGCTATCACTTTTCTTTTTCTCAAATGGAGTTTTCCTCGTGACTTCATTGTCTCGTTTAGAATGTTTTGTCTTTGTCTCGACCGAAGCGGTAGGCTTTTTGGTGATATGAGCTTTCTTCACGTCAGACTTCTTTTCCCAAATAGATGGTGTTTGTTCTTGCTCTTCTTCCTTCTTCACAACTTTTTTTGATCTTCTTGTCACTGTATCAACGCTCGTCTTTTTGGGAACAACTTGTGTAGATTTCTCCGGCTTCTCTCTCACCAAATTGGAATATTTCTTCTTAACAGGCTGAATTGGAGGCTGCTTTTTCGGTGCATTGTAAACAATGAACGATTTTCCCTCACGCGCACTTGGTTTTTTTTCTCCAACTCTTTTAAATCCGTTCGGAGTAGCACTTTCTTTAATAGTATCCTCCTTAAAATGTACATGTCTCTGTTCGTCAAGCAGCTTGTCATTATTTATGTCTTCCCCTTCATCATCACTAGCAGCGACGTCCTGCTCACTACTCGCTGCACTTTCGTCATTATCAGTGTCGGAGTCCTCGCGAATATCGTATAACTTGTTTGGAATCTTTCGCGATCTATTGACTTTCATAACCTGACTTTCTTTTGGAATTTGAAACGTTTTCGGAAAAGCCCTCCAATTCAGACCTAACGGCTGAATTGAACTTGTTCCATGAAAATCAACATTTGCCGTAATGAACAAGGCGTCTGTCAAATCTTTTATCTGAGGCGCTCCGCGAGATTCAATGAATTTGACATTTGCTCGATTTGCATTAGATTTGCAGAGGCCTTCTGATACTTCCAGAAGTTGTGGAACACTTGGATCCATACATGTTAAGCAGCGTAGAACACTTTTTTGGCTATCAGTAAGTTTTGACATCCCATTGCGTACACGCTTGCGGTACCTTTTCCTCATTTCAGCAAAATAAATAAAAACGGCCACAGTAGAAATAAACTGCAATGATATTTTACCCCTCCCCCACGACCAAAACCGCTTGGTATCATATGGTGTGCACTTTATGTCGCTAGATCCTACATATCCAACATAAATGCGTTGAACGCTAGGGCGAAACTTTTGGGGGACTTTATGTGTCAAGATAAGGTTTGTCCAAATTTCGTTATACACACAATCCTGGTTAAAACGAATAGGCACTAGCGTTCGTTGCCTTGGCTGTAGTGTAACAAAATCTTCGCCAACCTCCCATAAGTCTCTGAAGGGTATCGTTATTTTCCGAGCGTTTTGAATAATATCTTCGTGGGGATTTTCTTCCAACTGAGTTCTGCTGCGGCCACGACAGTCAGCTAATACGAATGAATGGTCTTCGCATGATCCGTCCGCTAAGGTGATGGCAAATGTCACGGGGAGAGTTCCCTCATTGACCAACTCCAACCATTTGATTTTTTCGCCCTGGGTGAATTTCACGATACGGGTTGTTTCGCCTTCATTTTCATTTTGGATCGATATTCTTCCATCGATATTCACAAATTCAACTTCATAAATCGAAAGCATTTCATATTCTCCCTTACCGTGCAAGTCAACTACTTGAAGTCCATTCCACCCATTACTAATACCTATTCTTCCCTTCGCAGCTCCAACTTTATCTGGGCGGAATACTATTGGACCAAGGCGAGCTGTACCTTTGGGTGGAATAATTTGTTTTTTTAAAGAAGTAATAGGTAAAGCGAAAACCTGCACCTCGTTCTTTGCTTGAAATTTGTTTTCTGATCCTGATATCATTGCTTTACTTGCGCCTATCACAAACCCTTTTATATCTCCATTATCCCAAGTGGCAGTAACAGGACCACCCCCAGGAATAGTTGCAAGATTTGCTTGATTTGTTGGAACCTCGTTGCGCAAATTACATCGAGCACCACAACTATGTGTGAAACTTGTTGTCGTATGCAAACTAGGGTTTACAAGATGAATCGCAGCCCCAGTTTGGGACGAAAGTGTGACATTATGAGTACTCATCATAAGATGATCACCCGTTCCTTCAGAAGAAACCACCATTCCATCATTTCTGAATACATGTGGATTGATCGTGTGCATCCAATACCGACCTCCAGCCCACCATGGTGGATCCTCGTCACCTACAGTTTGAATGAGAATGCTTTTATCCAAGTCAACAATAGAACAGACGATCTGAGAATCGCTTGGATTTGCAACGTCAATATACATCAGACTGGCACTTCCGACATGCGCAGCTGCGACCTCCACGTTTGTATGAAGATGTGGTAACTCAATAACATATTGTAGAGGTATTGTGTGAGTTGATGATTGATAATCGTTCGATGAAAAATGTGGTTGGCTCCCTTCCGTAAACACTGTAATCGTTCCATTAACAGTCCAAAAATATTTTGGAATAATGTTGTATTGACGTCGGATACGTTCAACTAAAGGCAATAAATTCTCCCGTTCTGTTCTTTGCATATGATCGCTAAATGTTTGAAGCGACTGATATAATTCTTTTAGAATTATAATTTCATTGTAAGAGCAAGAAAATGAAATATCCTTTATCGACGGTAAATTTTCCAGAGACGAACGTTCATTTTGATCGGTGCTCGCAGAATATCCCATTACGTCCAACATACCTGCGATCCACTCCCTCATCATTCCCTATACGGAGTTTGAACAAAGTTATAAAATTGTTGAAATTATGTGCTTCATGTTTCTACGTACCCATACACCACCCTTAATTTTCACAATTTCAAATACAGCTAAATCCCGAATATCCTGAGGATGAAGTGTTTGGGACTCATTGAGTACACCGCGCACATTTAAAAGAGGATGAGATATCACGAAACTAGGAGACAAGCCTTCTATATATTCGCTATGGGCATTATATAATTGCAGTACCTGTGTAGATGTATCAGTAACAACAAGTGGTTCCTGAACAAAGTCATCTTGAAAAGGTTTGAGTCGATCAGTAAAGTCTCCAGGCAAATTGTCAGAAAGTAAAAAGAAGATCATCCTTTCGTCTTCTAAACGTGTAATACGTTGAACTGTAACATTCAAATCAGCAGTAGCTGATTGAGTCCAAGAGAAAGAAAAGATAGAATTCTCAAAAAGAATACCATCTTTCACAGTCTCTGAATACTTAGCTTCGTCAGCATGAGAGATATCGAAGCGAAGCTTACCGCCACCAGGCAAAGTGATGTTTCGATCTCCATCCCAAGATTCATGTGCTGCTTTATGATAATGTAAAACATGGCTTCTATCGTAAATGCGATTGAGAAGCCTTGCATGTGGAGCATATGTTTGCTCACTGATTTTTGGCAAACTTGGAGCTAAATCGGTTTTCCAAGCAAGTTCCTCGAAGACAAAGGAAGAGTTCGACAAGACGTAGTCCATTTCCTTAGAACTTAGTGTTTCACCGATTTCGTTTGAATTCGTGTCAATGAGTGACTGCAGTTGACACGGTATTCTACCAACTCTTGTTCCTTGACCATACCTCAACACAATTGGTTTAACAGAATGATTTGTGATATACAAATGAATGATTTCATCATTTTTTGCTATCAACCTCGTGCTCGTGATTTCATTCGCTCGAAGTGGCGACAAATGGTTACTTTCAATCATGATATATGGTTGCATCGTTACCAATGGCACAATGTATGACCGAATTGTTGTCTTTATCTTAATAGAGCACATAGAATGAGGATGATCAGTTGCACTTGATAGTTCCAGAAGAAGGGAGAATGCCATTCTTGGAGAGATCGAGTAAGTCTCTTCAAAAGTGTTCTTCAGCTTAATGAAGCTTTCACATGGTTTTGATACATGGACTGAAAGAATTTTAAAAGGTATACCGAGTCCATTGTACAATGGAAGAGTCACCGAGACCTTTTCTTTCGGATTTTGTTTATTCAGAAATTCCAGTTTTTCGGTCAGATCAATATCTTTTACATTATATCCGATTGTGTTATGTGCTTGCAGTAGCGAAAATTTATACGGAATATTTAAAACGCTCTTCTCTGTCTCAACTGACACAAACCCTGCATTATAGATGCCAAGGTTTGGGTGGTTCGCCAGATTTAATAATTCTATTGTGACTTTCGATTTCCCTCCAGGCAGTACGTTGCCATTGTTGAAATCAACTGTTATGCAGTTCAGAATATCACTGGAATTTATCGGTGATTTTCCTCGCTCGGGTATCGACGATTGGTCGGTGAACACTGAAATGGCACGAATTCTAAGCGCTGACGAAGTCGGATTGTACAATTCAAATGTATATGGTTCATTCTCCGCATCTGTAAGAGAAAAAGAAAGTCAGCCAAATTTTTACAATATCTGCATTGATGTGAAATCTTATTGCTGAACAAACCTGCGAAGACAACGCCAAAATCGAGTTTTTCTACACTCGCTACAAATTTTGAAGATGCATTGCCTGTAAGATTTATTGGAACAACATAATCACCACATTGTGACTTCAAATATACAAATCCACGTATTCCCAAATCTGGATGCTTATTTATGACCACACTGGCCACATATCTTTCATATGCGTTGATAGCGGGAACTATATATTGATAATCAATTTCATCGAAGACTACGACTGAAATATCTTGGCTATCCGAAAAGTAATCATACAAGTAAAAGTCTTCTTCTAGGGGATGCTCAGCGTATAAATGTACAATACTTCCGGCGATCACTTCTTTGTAAGAATTTTCTGGATATATCGGATCAATAAAAGACCGTAGTTGCTTATTGATGGTTCGCCCATCCATACTGACGTACTCAGAGAGTGAATTAATCAATGTTGTTGCCAGAAATCCACCAGAACTCGAAGCCTTTTCCAAAGTTCGATATTATTCAAAGTACCAACGATAATTGAAATAAAAGTTCTTTACACGCACCGATATTGAGAATTCGGAGAAGGTAAGGTCGCAAATAACTTGAAACGTTGCGGAATGATGAAACCTACTCCCAAGTTCAGAACTTTCTCTGCCGTCACCAAGTAGAAATGATTCATCCTGTTTCACGTGTGGCAAGAAATAAAAGGGAATCTCAATCTTCTTGAACGGCATAATTTCAGCTGGAAAATTTCGTTCTGAAAAATAAAACTCCGAATTATCACTCTGAATGCTAATCAGCTCCAACGGTTGTGTTGGATGCTTTTCAATAAACGAAAAAGAAATTTTTGTAAGCACGTCCATTCATACCTTCTTACTACGAACTATCGAAAGGGCTACGTACCGAATTCGTCAGTTCCACAGCATAAGACGAAATAGTATTGAAAACACCTGTTACTTCTTCATCACCGCGCACTCGCACATGCAAATGGAATTTCATTTCATCATCATTCATTGCATGGGGGCTGCCGTTAATACAAAGAATCAGCAGTTGCTGCAGCAGTACTATGGTTAGAAGCCACCATCGTGACGCCAACATTGTTGCCCTGTTTTTAGTTTTGGTCAAAGGTCAAAGTGTGTTTCTTCCAAATATATAATTCAAGTATTGTTCTGGACAGTCATGTGTGTACGAGCAAGCCAATCGTAATATGTACCGGTATTACAATTTGTAATGAGTCTGGGGTTGGGGTTGGGGTTGGGGCTGGGGCTACCGGTAGTTAGCTAAAGAGAGTAAGAAGCTCTGTCGAGTTTTATTCTCTCACTCTATGGATACAGACATGTACCCCCGAACCTCCGAAAGCACTTTTACCAATGGATGCCATTTTATACTAATTTATACTGCAGCGGTTGTCGTACCATCTTCAGAAACCTAATTTTTTCTTTTCAAAACTTGTACGCAAACGCCAACCTTTCGTATCCGCGTATCATACAAACTACAAACCGTCAGATAAGAGACGCAACATACAGAACAATAGTTTCTTTACATATTAACAGGTAAAACATGACACAATTTTCGATTATCTCACTTTGATTGTAAATGCTGTGATCAGTATCCTCGGCATTGATATCAGGAGGAGGATTGCCTAGTTCGAACGATATCTTCACCCTTACTATCTTATTAAGCTTAGAAGATAAAATAGTGAGAAACATAATGGAATGAGACTGACTTGGTCTTAATTGCCCATGTGAAATTGGTCTGCCCTTGGTAGATGTCCACGTTGTCTGGATTAGTAGCCTCAAGCTGAGATGGTTCCAGCAGGTGGAAGAGATGGTCTGAAGAGATGAGTGGTTACAATATAAGCGCTTGAAATTGAAAGCGGGTGGGTAATTGCATATTATTCATGCTTAACCTACCAGCAGTAGTTATGCATGTGCGCAGGCATGGGATATTATGCTCTTTATTGGGGTTTCTGACACAGAATCCATATGCTGTAGTGAGCTGCATATCTGCTATTGATTTTAACGCCTGACGAGGGTATTTCTCATACTTTCCCCAATTTACAGCCGAGAACGTGAACAATGTCAAGTAAAACTTTGTCTGATGAGGGCTATGCGTCGTTTTTGGGAGGGTTCCTTTGTGGGTATAGGATGGAGATTATCTCTTTGATGTAGGAATAAGACTATCGTTATGTACGCAGTGAGAAAATTCTCGTTGGAGTCTGTCGATCTCGAAGTTATTGTGGTAAATGACATTGTTTTTAAAGGTCAATGAGTAAATAGGCGACGAATACCACCGTTAAAGCAACATTGCAGGCTGACTAGCACGTGCTGCAATTTTCGTCTTGCTTTGTTTGTTGTTGTTGCTGCTACTGCTGTTGTTTGCTTTTCATTCTGATTCTCGTTTTGAGCTTATATTAATGGTTAGGTTGTGTATATTCTTATTGATCTTATTCTTTTGCAAATGAGGGGACCGCTCGAATATATTGACGAGAGTTAAATGTGGTGGATGGTACGTTTTCAGGAAATACTGATGGTATACATTCGATTTGTTCCTTTGAATCCATCCCACCCTCCGAATAAAAAGGCAGTTGATAATTCCCTATGATAAAGCAGGGTTGCCTCTGAACAAAATTCCATTTTTTGATGTTGCGTGTAAGATTGTAGTATTTTTCTTTCACTTGATTCTTCACTATTTGAATCCATAGTCATAATGATAGTAGTTGTTTCGTTACGTGATGCTTTTGAGTTCGAAGTATAGAGGTAGGATTTCATGCCACCAAAAATGTACAATTTGCCCAAATTAGTGCTACAAGTGCAGTGAGCAAATATTGGAAATTCAAAATTTATTTCTAGACGGGACCAAATGCCATTTATTGTATTAAAAATGAAAATTTTGCTTGAAGGACCATCACTGCCTATTCCTCCTGTCACTATAATATTTCTGCTTACAATTGATGCTTGATGATCCATTATTCCAGATGGGCCTGCACCTTTTGTTTTGACCTGTAACTCGCGTAAGGATCCACAGATTTAATCAATGAAAAGGCTGACATGTTTACTAAAGATCTAAACTTTTCGTCTCACCTGTGTCACCTTCCAGGTCGTCGTATCCAGAATACATACATCACTTAAGTATGATCTCGAAAAAGGATAGTCACCACCATATCCTCCAATAATATAGATTTGCCTGTCGATTCCACAAGCTGTATGTGAGCCTCTATATTTCGTAGCTGATACCTCTTTATTTTTCCAAGTATTATCGGCACAGTTAAAAACCCATATGCCGTTGAAAGCAACCCTGTTTACACCATCACTCAATCCTCCGTAGATGACAATTTGGCTAGCTCCAATCTTCGTCGCCGTGTGCTTCCATCGAGGCGCAGGGATATTAGCAGATTCATATTTTATTCGAGACCATACATTTTTTTCTCGCAACAATTTATTCGCTCGAATATTCAGCTTTAACACATACATCTCATTTGTCAGATCCAGTTCCGAGAGAGAATTATGGGCATCATGTTTCCAAATCGTCTTCTCGTATTTTTTATCTCCGTCTGCAAGTCCTCCAAACACTAAAATATTTTTGATGCCTACAAGTGTCGCACTATGCCCATACCTTCCCGATGGGAAGCAATTAGACCTACATTCTTTTTTCTCCCTAGGTACACATGACAATTCAAGCCAATCTGGCATGGTAGAATTCCTACTGTAAAAGGAGAGAGGCGGTGAAAGATCTGAAAGATTCTAAGATAAAATAAATTTTTGAATTTGTGACATATCGTATGTAGAACAAAACAACTTTTTCTCTATAAAATCACCATTGAATTCTTTTGTGCGCATAAAATTACTGATGTCAGTGAGAAAAGGTGGAAGGAGTGACGAACTATGACAATACAAACAATCGGTTGTACGCCTTTCTTACGTTCGTATGAGACACAATTCATTTGTACCATTTTTGCTTTGTAACGAGTGCATCCAATCTCTTTTCGAATTCAGTGGAATGAATATCGAATCTTCTCTTGCTAGAGTTGCCTAGGTCTTCCCCTTTATCTCCCACTGCCAAAAGATCTCCCGGGCGGTAAAGTGGTGATCGAACAACATATTCAACCCATATATTGGCGTAAATATACCTTAATGATTCTCGCACTGCTAAATTGCCATTACCATCAGATTGCTTAAAATTATCAGTATACATAACTAGCCTCATTCCGCTCATAGTTTCATACACATGTACGGTGCACCGTCCTGTTTTCACTGACTGAAGCACCGTTGGCTCACTGAATCCATCATTGTGAGGAGCCAGAGTACCCATAATCTCTCGCAGCGAAAAAAGCATTCCGAAAACAAGCTTCCTCTGCTCCTCTTCACTCTGCGAACTAGCCTTCTGATGAAAATGCGCATTGTATTGCTTTGTAAAGAGAGATTTCCCTCTTCGATCAAATATGTGGAAGGAGTAGAGAGTCATTCTTTAGTCTCGAGCCCTAACTTCCCAACCTTTTATGCTGTTGAAAAATTACAATCTATCTTTCAATGCATGAATTAACACCAGTTTGATTCCTGCTCGGTTTTAATGCTGTTAAACCCCACAGACGAAGAGGTGGAGTATTGTATTAAATGTATATCTAGAGACGACGTGCAACAATTGTCCTCCTCGATACGAGATACGAGATACGAGAGTACATTATTATTTGTAGACACACAGCATTGAGAGTTCGTAAATTTGTTCTTCATCCAGTACACCGTACACCCTTGACCAGTAACCAGTCTACCAGTACCAGTGCTCTCACACTAAAACTGCTGTTGCAACTGGACGAGTATTTTTCAACATTTTTATTATTATTTTGAAGAGAGTACACCGTTGAAAAGAAAACAACGCATACATCAGATAACATTATCAACTCATTCCATCGGCGCAGTGTTGTTGAAATTGAAATTACGAGTAGAAGTATTCAATACATACATCAATCAAGCTTAAGGATCAAAGATTAAAGTATAATGACTAGTGCATCTGGTATCCCGATAAGATTGCTATATGAGGCAGAGTCCATGAAGATTACTGTTGAGGTGAGACTAGTTGGACATTGGTTGGATTACTGTAGGATCATTTAATCTCAAACAATCAGCATGGATGTCAGTCAGGCGCAATATGTGATTTGATGCTTATAACATTTGCCTTGTTTTTTTTACTAAATTTGTTTGTAGATGAAAAATGGAGAAACGTACCGTGGAATGCTTCTTGGAGCCGAAGAAACAATGAACTTAACTCTCAACGACGTAGTGCGAACGGCGAGAAACGGGCAAATTTCAAAACTTCCTAGTGTGTATTTGCGTGGCAATGGTGTACGTTTCATCGCGCTACCAGAACTTCTCAAAAACTCCCCAACTTTCAAGAAAGTGGCGGTGATGAAAAAAAAGATGGAACAAAATACAGGTAAGAATTTTTATAGTACATCCACTGTTGACATTCGCATCCCACAATTTATTTTGAACCATTTTCTATGTCGTAGGAGCAGGTAAACGGAAACGTGGAGAATAAGATTGTGGAGTTAATGACAAACCAAACAACGTCAATGATTTAACCGGATTAAATTATAGACGAAGATTTCTGCCATTAGTTCGATAAACAATAACTATTTCGTGTTTCTTTTTGTGGTCTTGTGATCAAAGTACGGCAAGTGATTGTCGATTCAGTGCCATCTATGTTTGGGATTTATGTTGAAACCTTCTGTTTTCTTTCGAGATTATTCAAGTAATCACACCCGCAATGCTGATATAAGTCAAGTATAGTAGTTTTGCAAGTGTAGCAAGATCTAAGCCTCGATAGATTAGATATTATTGTCTATTTAATTAGACATTACGTAATGCTTCATAACTCTCATCATAATACCATCATAATCCTACTCTTTTCTTTTCGGAGAACGACTCAAAGTAGAAATCAATGAGGTTAGATTGATCATCACACATAACTAGTGAAATGTGTAATAGATACGACATAGTCAACAATTTTACTCATCAATATAGATGTCCAAATCATCGCTTTGACGCATATATAGGCTTTGTCTTTGAACATATTGAAACCATATCGTCCAAAAGTTTCAGAAATATAGATCGATATTGAACGCTCTAAATAAAACCCTCCTCATATAACATAATTTCAGTCAAAGATTATATCTTTGATGTTACAAGTTTCTACATTCATTCTTTTTTGTTTGGATTCCCTTTCATTTCAAGTTGTGGCATCTTCAGATACGATTAAGGAAACAAAAAATATATACAGTTGGACACTAGACACGTCGCAAATTTTAAGTTGATCCCAAAAGCAGTTTTACTCTAAGTTTATAACCAAATGCAAATTGTAAAAATGATTATCAACACCTTTTAATTCCAAAACGCTCTAGTCCTATTTTATGGAAATGAAAAGCAACGACATGCTTAAATTACCTTTTTTCTGCGAACAAGAGCGTGAAAGATAATTGTAACAAAATTGTAGATATGTTTATTTCGAGCAACATTTTTTCTTAGCTATGATGTTTTCAGTGTATGTTGCTCTGCATTTGAAAGAGAATTCCAAATACAGCTTGTTTTCTTTTGTCAATCCACACGATCCACTTTTGTTCCCTGGTAGCCACACTAATACGATGGGTAGACAACTCCCATGATTCATTTCCATAACTACCTAACATTATCCCACATTTTTAAAATAAGAGATAGATCCAAATATGCTGTGTTGTACTTAATTGTTCCTAGGTAAGTGAGGGGCCGGTTTGACGATTCTCACCTTCAATTTTTCGAAAGAAGTAAAAATCTGGACCTAACGAACAAGGAATAAATGACACCGACCCCATAAAATATATCAACACAAAACGGTATGCTTTAAAGTTACAAGTTTTAGGCATTGTATGGGTTTGTCCTTCTACATGCTACGATTATCCTTTCGGTTTTCTATTTTTTTTTCACCACAGAGCAACACAGCAATACAGCATCAAAGGATCACTTAAAACATCACTATGGACTACAGTAATAGTACGTACAAATGTACGGTACATTTGGATATAAATGTATCATTTACCATGTACTAAATCATTTTAGCAGTGAGGCAGTGAGAGGCTTTCTAAGAAATGTCATGTACTGTTTACAAAGAACGACTTATTAACCTCACCTACATAATTTAAATATCAGTTTCTCAGATAATCACTGAATTATGCCCTTAACGCGTCTTATTTATCCCACACACTCATTTTCTTCTAAAAGGGAATATGTCCTCAACCTCTGTAGACACAATTAAGAAACATTTATATATTGATTCAGGTGCAATAACTTACATGTCAAGAAGATAAAAGATAAGATTTCCTAACGCAGCACCGCAGCACAGTCATGTGAATTCTTCTATTGCTTTTCACATATGCATTTCACACATCCAGCATTCAACATTCCCAACCATTTCCATTTTTCCAATATTATTTTTCATCAAATCAGCATACACGAGAAATTACAAACGAATAAGAAAATATGGAAGGTCATTCTGTATCAGGTGGATCGTTCAAAGACTATAATTTCAGTTATTCACCTTACGCGCGTAAATCTCAGGAAGATGAATCTTTCGCGGTTGAAAGTGGTCTTCAGCGCAGAAAGCCACCCCCACTTGTTGAAGAACCGAATGAAAGGGTAAATATTACGAAAGTTAATAAAAAGCGGACTTTGAATTCGGAAGCAATAGTATTGAAAGGTCTTGAATTTCATTATTGTCAATTATGCAGAGCATACGATAGCTTGTTGAAGTATTACAACACGGAAAAACAACATTTAGAAGAAGCGAAGAAGGCCCTTGAACAGCTGAGGGATGTGGTCAACTTCCTCAATTTTGAGGCATATCATGCTCGGAAAACATTTAGAAGAAAGATGGCAGAAATTCTTGAGGAATATCCATGGTACAATCCGATATTGAAAATGGAGAAGGATGTAAGGCCTGACGTTTTGTTGAAAAACGGATGGGAATATTATGAGCTCCATTTACTTCCCAGATATTTCTGCGATGAGATAGCGCAGCAAACTACACATCTTACGCGCGCAAGCCCTGGAGAACGAAACCGTGACACGGAGCTTTATAATCCGTTCACTGTCCCTCATGTAGAACTCGGCGACTTTGGTGTGGGCGTTGGCATCTACTTTACCATTGTACGATGTTTTGGGTTGCTATTGCTCCTCGTTGCTCTTCTAAATATTCCCTTGCTGGTTTACTATCAAAGTGACAGTTATTCTGGATTTAAATTTGAGGGGAACTTTCTTACAAATAGCAGCGCAATATGTACTGATGTAGAATGGGTCCCTTGTCCTCTTTGCGACGAAAGGGAGTGGGATCATACGAGCATAGCAAGAAAGCGTTTCAAAATTGGAGCGTATTTGAACTCCACAGAGTCGGAAGCTCTTCCGTTTGTACTGAAAAACAATTGCTCGTATCCAGGCCTTGATTATGGAATGTGGTATTGGTTTTCAGTTTTCGTTTGTCTGCTGATAGGACTATTTGTTACAGATATTACTGTCGCTCGTAGTGAGGCACAATTTGACGAAAATGAACAAACTGCTCAAGATTATTCAGTAGTTGTAACAAATCCAGACCCTTCCGCGAGTGACGTCAACGGTGAGCTTAATTTAACATATATCTTTGATGAATATTTGGATCTCAATATATTTTAGAGTGGAGAGATTACTTTCAAAATCTAACAGGTCATCGCGTTACAATGGTGACAATTGCACTAGACAATTCAAAGTTGATCAGGGCTCTTGTGGAGCGGCGTCGCATTATTCATTTACTTCGATCACGCTTACTTTTTACCAAAGTTCACGACGACCCACGTTCCCTTCAACCAGCCTATCATCCAAATCGTATTCTTAGGCTTGCTGAAGAGCTGGGGCGAAAAAAGGAAAGTGAGCGACCAACCAAGAAGTTAAGCGAGCAGCTTGTGATGAAATTTACATCCGTTATGGGAAACGATGAATTGACTCTAGTCAATAAAGCGCTGCAATTACAAGAGTCAATCGAGACCAAGCACCTCAACTACAGACATAAAGTAAAGCAGGTCTTTGTCACATTTGAAAAAGAAGAAGGGAAAAGTCTAGCTCAACGAAAACTTCAATTAAGTCCTTTTGTGAGAAGGAAAGGTTATGTTTCTGAGGAAATTGTTGCACCTGCACAATCACAGTTTTCCCGCCTTACACTTATGAGTTACGACTTTGACACGTTCTCTAACGAAGATGCAAGTTCAAGAAAAACATTATCAACGACTAACTCGCTGCCGCCTTCGATCAGAGGAACAATTCCGAATGTCGAGGAAGCCGGTGAGCCCGCATCTATAAGATGGTACGTTTCTTATGACAAACCCTATTGAAAATTTTCAATGATCAAAATTAATCAATTTTTTTAGGATGGACATTGGTAGTGATGCTGTTTTTCATTATATGATTTATGCATTTAACTTCTGTGGTAAGGAACCTTGATTTGAACGACGATCGATCTTGTTTTTGTCGTTGAAGTTTATTAATGACAATCTTTTTCAACAGTGATTATTGCACTTGCTCTTGTGCTCACACTCATTGTCAATGGTGAGTTCAACGACAAACTCTACTCCGGATTTTCGAATGTTTAACTCACATATTTTTTAGAAACGCAAGATAGTAGCTTTGGATATGCATTTTTTGTTTATTTTTGGGTTAGTGTGGCGGGTCCAGCTATTTGCAAGCTTCTTCATAATAACGAACGACATAACAGCGACAGTGAGTCATTTGGTATCAATTAATTCAAACTTACTTTCTTTTTTAACACCTTTTTTACCCCCCTGCAGCAAGTTACAATATATTACTTTTTCTGAAGTATTTCTGCTTTAAAATTGTTTTACCTTTCAATGCAATTTTTCAGTATATAGAAGGTACCTCGATGGTTTCAGATGAAGACGGGTCACTTATTCTTGTGATTTGGTACTTGTTTTTTTTTGATATTATCGTAGAGCCAGTACTAAATGTTTTAGCATTCAGAGAAATGTTTTATCATCACTATCTGTGCCCAAGGGCAGCAACTCAGGAAGAGTGCAACCTGCTCTTCTTGAAATCATGTCCGCCTTCAAATATAATGAACAGCTACGCAGAAATGTACAAAGTATTTGTGCTCACTATTAGCATAAGTTTTCTTTTTCCAGGAGCACTCTTTCTGGGCTCATTTTACATGTTCATGCAATATTATTTGACGAGGTATAATTTGATGAGACACTGGGCGCCTTCAACAGGCCCTGGTTTAAAAACTGTTCGATTGATAAGATTAATTGGTTCTTGTTTCTGTCTTGTTGCGTCAGTAACAATAGTCTCAAACAATTCTGCGAGCTGGCCGTTTGATAATATATGTGAATTGAAGGACTCGTCTGAAACTTCAGGTTCTATTACAAATTTTGGACTTTATGAAGTCGATGGTCAAGAAGTTGAAGTTTCACAAGATACTATACGATATGGATATTGTGATCAACGTCGTAGTGCGTTCAAGGCAAATTATCCAGCTGCCCCTGCCGATGATGGTGTCATTTTATCTGATGGCTTGAAATACGAGTTTAAGAGTCGATCTTCAAGTTCTCAAGAACAAGTTACAGCCGTTCTTTCGTACTCTGGCCTTTTGTTCACCATTATTTACTTTTCGTGGCATGGTGCAAACCGTGTTCTTAACTTTATCATGAAACTGAAAACTCCTCCTTGGAAATCTAACGAAGTTTTGCTGGATGAAATACGGAACGACAAATCGTCATCAATTCAATACATAGACTTTTCCAACGTTAATGAAATCTTCGGATATATTCCTCAAGTTATCGTTACTGAGGTAGATCATCCAATGTTATTGTGTGATATAGATGGGCTCATTGATACCAATTATATAGGATTCGATTTATCATCCAGAAAAGAATATGAAGACTACAATGTTATTTATGATATCGTTTACGATGGAATGAAGAGAAAAAGGGGTGAGACGTCGAACCTTGTATCAGTCGATAATGGGCAACAACTTAATGATCATGATGTACCAGAGGGATATGAAAATACTTCAACTCAAGAAATTTTTTTACCGTGTTTTGCAATAGTTAAGCACTGGCCTCGGAAGTGGATTTTTGAGAATGATTTGGAATCAGATGATTAAGTTCTCTTTTGTTCATATCGCTGCCTACTAATGAAATCTCTTCACTCAAACCTTCCATTTGCTATGCCTTACATTAAACCAGCCTTTTACTTCACCCATATCAGTTCTGTAACAGCAATAAATCGCGAGAGGGGCATTATCGCGGTGGATACTAACAAGTAAAGGCGACTATCTCTTCGTCCTATTCTCCCTGGTGTTTTTGCCCTTGAAATTAGTTCAATCGCTCGACAACTAAATAAAACTTATACAGAGTTATTAACATTGAAGGCGTTTCTCCAAGCACACTAGTTTATTTACCTACATCTCTAGACGAGTTATGTAAATTTTCGTTTTTACAGTTTGCAAAAAATCAAGAATTCGCTAAGACAAACAACTCTTTAAGGACTCCCCAAATGTCATTTACATGGTAACGCCAAGCCCATACTTGAAAGTGGAGAAATCAGTTCCTGCAACAGATCCACTGACAGTGACGCTTACCTTCGGGGCTACGCTCTTGGAAACGCAGGCCGAAACAACGCCATCACTTCCAACCTTCGCCTTCACATCACCAATGGAGGCTTTGTAGGCACAACCAACTGTAAAATCACCAAGAGGACTGTCAGCGGAGTGAACAGAGGTAGATGCAAGAGAAAGGCCACTATTGACAGAGTAAAGAAGTCCGAGATTGGCTTGTCCCTTGCTGGTAGTTAAACTGGCGAAAAGGGGCCCAGAAGAGTAGTTTCCACCAACGCTATACGATGAAATGCCAACACTCTTACCGGTACTGTAGGCTAAAGTTCCTCCAACATTGGCTCCGTAACCAACTCCCATACAAAGAGAGGTAGTGATCTTAGACATGTCCTTGGCGTCGAGAACACCAGTGGCAAAAACGGACCCAGTCGTATATTCAACTCCTACATCAGCCCCAGATCCTCCCTTAAAGGTAAGCTTGAGACCGGACATCGGAGAAGTCGAAGTTTCCAAAGCGTAGTCACCCTTGGGCTTCAACTGAATCTTGTCAACAGCGAAGCCGCCGATGGAGAACTTGGTACCGACTTTGGAGGATAGAGCTCCATTACTGGCGCGTTCAGTTTCAATAGTTACCGTCTTATCACCGGCAAGCTTCTTGCACTTGAGAGTGACCTTGGAAGTGTAATCATCCGACAAGAGGTCTTTTTAAAAGCATGGAACAAACAAGAGAGGTGAATAATGTAAAAAGTACAAAGTACACAGTTGAAACGCCAAAACAAATAGTGTTGCACAATCGACATGACATTTTTGCGCACCCCTCTTTGGCTAATATAGATCTTGAAACTTCGTATAAACAATCGGCCCCAAAAGTACGTACGCCTCGACACCCCGGTTTTTGCGATCCGTTGACTTTCCACCTCTTTTCTACGCAACAAACTATACTTGAAACATCACTTACCAGTAGGAGCTTTTGCGATATCGTCGTACTTTACCATGTTTACGATTTGATGTGTGTGGGGCCTTCTGTTGGTGAGATTGGAAAGAGGTGTAGTGAGCAAAATGTATATCCTTTGTTGCACGCAACTTTGCTCTTGGATAGCGACAGCGACACTTCTAAGAGAGGACCATGTCAACGATTGTCGCGCAGCTAGTTTAGAAAATGAGTGACAATACCTTCGCATTGTGTGGCTCAGAGAAAAATTGGACCCACTTTGTACTCTGTGTTCTGTTTGCCCACTTTTGTGGAAATAACATCCTGCAAATTCACAAGACAAAAGTACCCACTACCCACTTTTGTCATTTTTCCTTAATTTTAAGTCTACAGTGCATCAATACATGTTGTGAATTTCATTAAAGTAATAATAGGAGAGTAATTCAAACAATTTTTTCGCATGCTTCGATCGACGTTACAGGTTGTAGCTTCGAGAAGTTCCGCTCGAAGAGCTTCTAGAATATGTGCAAGCCTTCCTCCTGTTGATGACGTTGAGTTATTAGCGCCTTTCAATAGGCGGTTGCATCGTAGACCTTACTCGGTCGTTGGAATAGAGAAGGCGGGTATAATTTCTGCAGAGAAGGGGGAAAGTTGCATCATGGTGCAGCAACGCTCGTTTTCCGATAACAAAGGGATACTCAGTTCGATCACCGATCCGATTAAGAACACATTTGCGAAACGACAGGAGAGAAAACGAGAGGAGAAAACTATGGAACAAATGAAGAAACTAGCACAGTTGGAAACATGGAATTTATCAGCTTTTGCAGGACAGATGGAGGAGGCTACGAGTGATTGGAAAACTAAGATTCCTGGTTTGAGTAATCTGGAGCAGGTAAAATTGGCAAAGGAAACAAAACGGGTACTTGATTTGATGATTAGCACCCTGGGCGCAAATACGTCTCCAGAAGACATGAGAAAGCTTGGAAGAAAAGATAAGCTGAAGCTCGCAGTAGCATGCGAAATCCCATCGTCGGATATCAACCAAATGATTGAACAATTTGAGAATATGGAGGTCATGCATTCAGTGCTGCGAAATCAATATCAAAAGGGCAAGAAAATCCCGTCCACAGAAAAAGAAGCACGAGCACTTGTAATGCGTGAAGCACCAAAATTAATGTCCAAGGAAAGAAAGAGGGAACTTGGGGTGAGGCATGCTAAAGCAAAATTGGGTGGTGCCATGTCACGAAGATAAGACGGTCAAGCATTGTCTTTTCAAGTTTTTTTGGAAATGGAGCTGAATCCCCTCTCTGCTCGTATATGAGATAGGCCACTTCTTCCGCAGCACGTCGAGATCTGAGCAGACACGAGCTGGAAGTTATTATTTCTAATCTTTCTTAATTAATGACACACAGTCTACTGACATATTGGAGGCTTTTAGTTTAATTTACGCGATGCTTTTAGTTTTTGGATTAAGAAAGAGGTAAAACCAAAGCAATCATTTTTCTAATAGAGCGGGACTCCTACATTCTATCCTTCCCTCCTGGCATGTAGGACGTAGTGAATCTTTAATTTTCATAATTTCTTAAGCAAAACTTTTGAAGACGGCTTCGACAACGCAAGTTGTAAATTTATATCTTATGAATTTTATAAATTAAATATGAATCAAAGTCAAATTCATATTACAAGCAGATACTAGATGAAATATATACATAAATAGCTTGTTGGATTGGAGAATGACAAAGTTGATCAAATGGGATCTGGCTGCGGTTCAACGTCCATTTTAGAATGAATAGCAAAATAGCAAACCATCAAAAGAGGATCAATTCCTGGGGCCACAGTGCAGTCTGACACTTCGATATCTATATTGTTAAATGGTTCTTTGATGCTCAAACCGCACGGCACATAAATTTCTTTTCTTGAACATTCATTGGTTGATGATGACGATATGGATTTGTCCTCAATTCGTTCAATGCGCGATACAATGGTGTGAGTGTTGACTCCAGCTGTAAACTGGTGTACACTCTGAAAGGTTGCTTCAGATTTGAAACTACAATGACTGGATTCTGGATTCACCATGTGTATCAAAACTACGCTTTCCAGATTCCTTCCATGCTTTTTGACAAGCGCCCAAGGATACAATTGAACTGAATCAAGCCCTGGTGCCATACTCGTTCTCACGAACTTGTGAGTTGATTTTGCCTGCCCAAAATACCTTGGCCTCGGTCCATAAATGATATATGACGGTACATAAGTATACCTTGATTTACATGCTGCGTAGACTTTTCCGTGCTTGTCTTCTAAAGTCATGAACTGCGCCCCAACTTTCATTACAAGTTCATTTCCATAAGAAACAAGGCGTCCTTTCTCATTAACGCGTTGGATCATGAACTGGCCACAACGAAGGTAGGGATCGAACGAAAAATTATCCGTCAAGCTATAGCCTTGTTCCGCCAATCTCAAATGAATTGGCTCACCCATTTTGAAGGAAGGTAAAGTATTGCAAGATTCATCCATACAACTTGACTCGATCGTCTCTTCATTCACACTTGTAGGCGAAATGGTCATATCCGGAACAGGTGATTCATTTTGGCCTCCATAATCATCATCATTATCTTCGTCTTCATCTCCTCGTCCCCGAGAACAACGCCGCTTTGTAGCAATAGGACTCCTATAATTCAAACTTTTCTCATCCTGACTTCTATCTAAAAAGTCCATTTCGAAGCTATCATCAATCGTCTTACTTGCCGTTACCGTTGTTAAGTGATAAGGGGAACTATTGGAGGACGAACCAAGGTAGGGCGGTTCTGGCGTAGATGGGTGTACGTCACCCAGACGCAATTCACGCACTTTATTGATCCGACATCCACTATCATCGCAGTCACAGTCGAGAACTCGTGATGCTATACGATTTCCCATCACTTATATGTGTTGCTGAACTATTGGAGGCAACGTAAAACTTTGTCATGTATTTTTATCGTTCGACTCAAAGCAGGGCAACGCCACAGGATCCTTTCGGAGTATACCTGAATAGATAATGTAATAAGTCCCGTGATTTGGCAAAAATTATGCACTCTGATCGGTAGACTCCTGAACGATGTAACGTGTGAATTGACTGGACTGGTAGGAAATGTAAGAGTGTATAAGTACAGTGTTTCGTGTACTTCGAAGAGCTCTTCGAAGTATGTATTTGTATCGAGTATGTAACCGACACTCTTGAGTTTTCAACAGCCCCGTCTTTCTGTCAAATTTTGCAACTCTGTGCCGATTATTTCAAATGACTTTGCTTGCTTTCCGATGTAGCTTCGTAGAGACCGTAGCGGATATACGCGTGTGTTACATTTGCAGCATTGGACATTTTCTTTGTTATTGTCACAATCTCAACTTTTGCAATGTCAAAATATTTTATATATTGAACTGTTTTACCGCAAAGTAATAATTATTGGATGCGCAACGGTGCTTTCGGCAAAATTTGACTTTGACAAATGACATATATTGTTAATGACACCTCTGATGTTCCTCAAGTCAACGCACCAAATACATTATGTACTCAAAGAAATCTGTGAATGTATAAAGTGACACCTATGATGTTTCTTCAAATCAACGCACCCAGCAATCAAGGAAATGTTGAATTGTGTCCTCTATCTAAAACCTTCGTTTGACTAGCTAAATTCATGATATAAACGTTGGTTGTTTACGACGCAACGGATTGCTTTTCGGGGCTTTGCTAGCTCTCTACCGGTAGCTAGAGTGGGTGTACATCGTACATCGTACATCGTACTACCGGTACTCTATGCTGTATAGCTACTAGCTACTAGCTACTAGCTACTAGCTACTAGCACTCAAGAGAGAGAGAGAGAGAGTAGAGGTCTACTGGTCATTGGATAGCCTGGGTTGGATGAAGACGATACACGTTGGGCGACTTCAAATAATATATATGAAAGAAGGTATTCATACAGTACATGGTAAATCTCAAACAAGCATCATTCACATATTTGCGAAGCCTTATACATAACTGAGATAGAGATAGAGAATAGTCTTACACAATTGTTGTTTGTTTGTAGAATTGTCAAAACCATTTTACGGCAGTTTGAAAATCGAAACATCGTTTCAATTCCAAAAATAAGATCAATTGGAACCCTGAATGTACACGAAGGGTGCCTCCATATTGTTCCGAAATATCGTTTGAAACTATTTTTTGATGATCTTGAATAACTATGAAATTTTATTTGTCAATTATTAAAGTTGTCCTGAGTTTGTTCATATTCGGCGTATCTGGAGATAATGTCAATGACGAAGGAGAGCAGCAAGTAAATTATGATTATTATTCAGGCTATGCTTTTCCTAGCGAGTACAGTGTGAGTTTTCAGCGGTGTCAGCGAGTGAAGTACTATAATGATGAAGCAGCGCAAGAGGCAGGTATCGATGGCCCGCTAGTTGCGAAGCAATTTGTAATTTTTAGACTTTGTGAGAACTCTGATTGGAACAATATGCGATGTGGAAATTGTAATTCCAACTATGGAGAGTATGTGATGGAAGCCAATGATTACCTTGAAGCTACTATTGGAAAGGCGCAGGAAACTTTGGAGGAAATTTGTAACCAATGCAATGGTGGATATCAATGTCCATATGAATGCCAAAATTTATATAATGATAACATACCAAGTGCGGAAAATTACATAGAATGCCAAGAAATTGGCGAGGCAGAAGACGGTTCCACTTTATATGTTGGCCCCCGATGTTCTAGCGATGGTTCGAGTATACATATTTCGATCTTCAAAGATTCAAACTGCTGGTATCATACGGAGGAATACAGCTTGAAAGATGTCTTTAATGGCGTTTCTATATCACATCACCTTTTTTACTACGCTGTTAGAAACGGAAAGTCGTGTTTCCCATGTAGTGCAGATAACGATGGAAATATGGATGAAACATGCGACGACTTGTACTCTGCATCTGCGAAGTGTGAACTTAAGAACGGTCTCGTTTCTGGGTTGCTTTCAGAGTATGCCTACGACGATCGAATTTACGAAAACCAATTAGCTAATGAATACGAAGTATGTACTTTCATAAATTCGATCGTATCAGGAAGTTACGATAACAAAGAAGGAGATATCGTGCTCCGAAGCCATAGACGCCAATATGTGAGCACTGAAGTTACGGCCACCCAGAGAACGTCGTTGCTTGCTCTTTCCTTGACTATTTTCTCGCTATTAGTTTATATCATGTACCTTCACAGTTACATAAATATACACAGTAAGTGGCTCGGTAAGTCTTAATCGTTCATACTTATATCTACGCCTTGTAGCAAAGAGAAGGGGAATGCTTCTTGATTTTTAAGGTTTCTTACTCATTGAGTGTATTTGTCAAAAAGATTTTTATACATGTCGTGGCGGTGCATTGGTGTGATTAAAGTGCGCAAAAGTTAGAATTCGACAAGACTTTCGTGTTGCACTGTGTTTGTGTCCCAGTTTCGAAGTGTTCATGGCATAGATTTAATTTGCTGACAACTTAATTAATCGAAATATTACTTAATTGTTCTATGTACGGTCTCAACGCTTACTACACATGTAACATTGACTCCGGAATCAATACATTTTCTTTATAACCTGTCTCACGTAGATGTGATTGATGGCATCATGTCCACCTTAATGTTGGCTCTGGAATCAATACATTGTCATGTAATTGTTTTTATTTCACTTGCCAAAGTTGGAATCCCAAACATGCATCATCTGAATTTCTAAATCGATTTAAAACATGCTGGTGCTGAATACAATACATTTTAAACAGTATTTATTAACCAGGTCCTCACCGAAAAGGAGGTCACCACCGGTGAATGTTCGACATATGGACCTGAATTTGCGGCTTTATAGATGGCGGACGAGCTGATAAAAGTTTGAACAAATAGCTGGTAGGTCTGTTTGGAATTCCAATTTCAGTTCCAAGTATGAACAAAGATACACGTTTCCTTGTCTTCTAACCTTGCTACTCGTACGTATCGCGTACCCTACCATCACTTTCAAGTAATGATAGAAAGATAGACCCCCGAACAAATCGATTTCCTTTTCGCCTTCAACAAAAAAGTGAGCTGGTTAAGAAACACATTGGGTGAAACAAGTAGCAAATATCCCAATCATTGATCTAGCTGAGAAACAAATTGGGTAAAAAACGGCAGCACAGATCTCAATAATTGAAAAGCGAAAAAGCCCAAGATCTATTTTCTTACAATAGCTATAATAATAAACGAAACCAGAGATACTTTCTACTTTGACAATTCGGCCCATTTCTCTCGGCTAAGTACCTTAAGTGCTTCGCTTTCAGAAATACACGAACGGTCACCAATGTGCTTCATGATCTCAGTCACAAGTTTGACACTGTTGCAACCGTCGAATTGTAACGAGACATCCACAACGGTCTTAAACCTCAGACCTCTACTTGTTTGTAGGAGAGGAGCAATCACCAAAGCCATATTTGAATACGCACGCGGAGCATCAACTTCGAAGCTGTCCATAAATTCGAACAAGTCATTCATTGCAGCTTCGAAATCGGAACTTTGCAAAATATTCTTCGTCATCAATATTTCCAACATGTCCGCATTCGCTTCACGTTCAGCATCCTTGCATTCAATAGCATCCTCCAAGTACTTGGTTGCAAGTTTTACAGACCAATTTTTTGCTCCCTTTAATTCTTCAACCGAAAGGATCATTTCATTCATATCCTTCAAACTCATGTACTCATTGCGCAAGCCTATACTCCTTTTGAAAAGTTCTTCGTCACTAATTTCTTTCAGTTTCTTCTGAGCTTGAGATGGATTTCGAGTATTCTGTTTTCGTTGTAGTATCATTGGAGAATCCTGAGAAGAACGGCTATGACTTCGCGACATTTGAGTTGGTGGAGGAGCATTTCGTCTTCCTTTCGAAGATACAGACGAAAATCCATCTTCATCCACGATAGGAGCTCTACTTCCTTTTCTTTGCACATTATCATTATTATACCGCGCGCTATTTCGATTTCCACCCCTCCTATTGTTGTTATTGTAGTTTGAATTCGCCGCTGCGCTTTGTCTCGCTGCTGCACGTTCCTCCCTTTCAAAGTCTTTTTTAATTTCTTGGAGAGTCTTACTGGTTTCTTCCTTACGCCGACTCTTCCAGGCGTTAGCTCGTAATTCAATGAGATCTTGATACATAAAGCGACTTCTGCTATTCAAAGTCTTATCTTTACTCAATCGTCGAACCTTTCCAAAATATGAGTCGATTACCGCTTTGCTGCTCGGCGTATCAATTGTTTTGCCAATTGTATTGAATAGCTGACACAGAGCCTCATGATCTTCTTCATCCATACCATCGGTCTTTTCTATCTCCGCTAAGTCATACATTCCTTTGACTTGTGATTTGTTCTGTAATTTCATAAGACTCATAATACATTCATGCATGACAGTCTCCTTTAACAGTTTTTTCTTGTACAAATTTCCAATGAATCGGATATTTCCAAGCATCTGTTTCTTAATCTTTATTCGACGGAAATCCATTTCTTCCTCTTTTTCAGCCCTCTCCGTTTCGGTCATACCTTCCTTATTGTTTTCGTACTCCAGTTTTTCCTCCTTCCATTCCGAGTAGATATCAGATTTCCTAAATTCATCTTCACATTTGTACAATAACGATCGCTTGAAGCTGTTGGCTTTTTGAGCAGCTGCCATACATTCTTTTCGAGTCATATACGTATTTTCCGAAATATCACCTTTCTGTGCATCTTCTACCATAAAATGTACGGTATAATAATCACTTCCATTTTGTAGCACTTTGATAAATATTCCGTCAACAATTTTAAGGGTCACTAATTTCATCTGCTTATCTCCGCGTGGTATCGGACTCAAGCTTTCTCCGTCCGCATCGAACACATGATTTATTGCTTCTTTCTCAGACGAGAACGGGCCTACTACTTCAGCATCATCTACGCCAATATCAGCGCTCCATTGATAAAACTGACTTCCTTGTTCTTGACCCTCTATAACATGAATAAAGCTATCATAATTAACATTGCCTGACATCAGCGCACAAAGATCGGCATACATATCACCAAAACTTGGTTCATCAATTGCTTTTTCAAAAACCGTGTTAATCATTGCTTGCAACACCGGTGCTGATGCTATCGGTAGCTGAATCATTTGGTCACTGAGACGTTCAAATTTCTCCTTTGTCATTTTGTTCAAAATCGCCTTAACCTTTTTCTCTGCTACAGCTACGGCAGAATTATCTTTGACAGGTTTCCATCGGCTCTCACTTCGTACGAGTGGCTCAACAGGACCGTCGAATTCATTATTATTGTTGTGATGATGATGTCGGCCATGTCCCCGCCCCCCACGTTTGTTTTGCCTATTCGGTACGTTTTGGCCACGTGACCAACTATCATGTTGTTGGGTATTGTTGTTATAATTATTATTCATATTATTTTGATTCGGATTATTGTTGTTACGACGCATGGGCCTTGCTCCCCGAGACCAGCTGCTGTCACCATGATTGGATTGACGCCTTCTTTCATTGCCACGATTTCCTGTATCACCCTTAGGCGTAGTTGTCATGTCTGGCAAATTCTCAGGTCTGATAAGGCAGATAGGTAGATTTTTAAATGACATGAGCATCTCTTTGGTGTAAATTTGTCGCTTTTTACTGCCAGAAGATGATGACGGAGTTTGTATACGACCGCCAGGACGAAGCGGCTGACTAGCTGGAGAAAGTGAAGTAGAAGTTTGTTCCGTACGACTTTTTTGCAAACTGCTCATCCCTGGTGGACGAAGTGAAGGAGTTGCAGTGGCTTTACGGTCTTCTTCGGCCTTGGCTTCTGTAGCTTTTCGTTCTTCCTCGACCTTGGCTTCTGTAGCTTTTCGTTCTTCCTCGACCTTGGCTTCTGCAGCCTTTCGTTCTTCCTCGGCCTTGGCTTCTGCAGCCTTTCGTTCTTCTTCCGCCTTGGCCTCTGCAGCCTTCCTTTCTTCTTCTACCTTGGCCTTTGCTGCAGCCTCTTCCTTCTCTTTGGAAAGGCGAGCAGCTTCTTCCGTAGCCGCTTTGGCTTCAGCTTCTTCTTTGGCTAAAACAAAGGGAAAAAAACATGTAAACTTTCATACAAAGATAAACGTAATATGCTTTGAATTAACATTGTAAAACCAACCTTTTCGTTCTTCCTCTTCCTTCTTCAACTTAGTAGCAGCAGCAGCTTCTTCCTCTTCCTTCTTCAACTTAGCAGCAGCAGCAGCTTCTTCATCCGCCTTGCTAGTCTTACTCTCCTTCGAAAAATCAACAACATTCCCCTGCTTATCTCGAATTACCAACGGATTCTTCTTCCTCGGTGTAAACGACCGAGCGTTCGCCGACGAAGCAGCCAAAGAACTCGTACCACCACGACTTCCACCAACGGCTCCACCCATAGCACCAGTACCTGACTGAGCCTGTGCCCCACCCGGCGTTACCACTGGAGCCGCATTGTACATACCCCACTGACCACCGGGAGGACCAGCCGCCGGAACTGTATACGCCGCACTGTATGAATACGCATATGCAGGAGCAGCTGGATATGCCACGGTGTAAGGGTTATAGGGAGATCCAGCATTGCCGTACGCTGTAGGACCTCCACCTCGAGTTACGTTGTTGTAACTCCCATTGTTGTACGAGTTTACTTTTCTTCCTCGGTAATTGTTGTTGTTACTGTTGTTGTAATTGGGAGGTGGAGGTTTATTATTGGTGGAGGATTCATTGTTATTGTGCTTAATGTTATTATTGTTTGTGTTGGTATTGTTCATTTTTTTTCCATTTATGTATGTTTGGGTGGTTGGTTGTTGTGATTGTAAATTTTGGTTGGAAAATATGTAAAATTACAAATTACTCACATCCATGTTTTTGTTTCAAACGTGTGAGATGAGATGATGTGAGTGAATGATTAGATGCGATTGTACATGTACGAGTAGAGTAGAATACCCGGTAATTGCAAAAGAAATACATGTATGTAAACCCATATAGTTGCAGTTGAGTAATATGTGTCTGAAATACGGGAACCGTATCTATCGACCACCACCACACGTTGCATTCAATGTCGTGTAATATAGCTAGTGTGACCGTTAATCCCCTTCAATGTTTTCATATTATTTTTCAAATATCAAATACTCCGAAGTATAAACTACCGATATCAATATTGGGGGCGTCGTATTGTCCCCCAATGATGCCACCAAAAGGACGGACAAACAGTCGGAGATGCTCTTCTAACGAAGCATCCGGAATGTAGTGTTTCCTTTGCAGCATCTTGGAAGGACTTTAAGGTTATGCCCCATTAAAATTGGCTAAATTTTTCTGAATATATTTTATATATTTTAAGTGATACGATATAAACAGATGTCGGCTTGGTCTAGTGGTATGATTCTTCTTTAGGGTGGAAGAGGTCCCGAGTTCAATTCCCGGAGCCGACCTTTTTGAGATTTTATCAGGCATTCACACTTTATTGTTGCCTTTCTGACTTTTTTCCATATCAATTAGTTTTCAAAACACGATTATGCAAGAATGATAATTGCATTTAAAAATATATTTCATCTCTTATGTGGTAGAGAAAACTCCGTACATCAATAGTAATTACGTCGCTTTCGTAGCTACAAGTGAGATATGTTTATCAAGCCTGATGGCCAAAGTTATTTGCCGTATTACATATACATTTTGTAACATTTACAGAGTTATTTTTTATGAATTTTTCTTTCACACGTTGACTATAATGTTACTAGGAAAAAGTTAATATGACTCTAATAATCAATTTTATGGTATTATGTAACAAACTTTAACTTCTATACTCTCTTACAAATTCACTTAAAACTTATATTTACTAGATTTATTGAAAGTCAGAATAGTATATTAATGTACAATCGCGTTAGTTTACATACCGATTGCTTCGATAGAAAATTTGACGATTCTAGGTCTGATCCACGAGTGGCTATTGCAAAATACTATTGTACATGTGTTGTCCTCGAAAGCATTATCTACTTCTCCTGCACCACCTCCATTTATTCTTCGATTATATATGACAGCGAAATCTTTTGTTTGTTTTTTCCCTTCACCCCTAAAGACGGAAAAGACAATGTCACTATCTTTTGGAGAAATATCCAATTTAAACCTTAAAGTCACATCAAAATGACTTGACTGTTCAATCCCGTCCAAGCGAACGACGTGTTTGGCCTTCATTCCAGCACCAACCACAAGAGAAGACGTCTCTTTTAATAACACGCGCGAAGCTGATGAAGACATAGCTTGAAAATGATCTTCATAATTAAGTGCTCTCAATTTATTTTCCAATTCGTTACAACGGTCCACAGCTATCTGTTTCGCTGACGCGCTTGCTAACGCCCATTCCTCCATCGCTGCCACTTTCAGCTCGAGCTGCCGCGTATACTCTTCTGATGCTCTTGCTAATTTTGTAGATTCCAGCACTTCTGTAGCGCGAGTGTTGGCATCAAGCGAAGACTTAGTTACCAAATCTTTATGTTGTAATGAAGTCATCATCCCTTACGTGAGAAAACGAGTTTCGGTAGAAAGTTTTTATAAATAAGTCGCTCACCAATTTCCATTTGCATTTCCATGAGTTCATATGATTTTTCTTGAAGTTCCTTTTTCAAATTTCGTTCTTCAAATTTCTTCGTCCGTATCTCATCCTTAAGTTTCAACAAATCCTGATCTATTTCTTCTCTCTCAGTTAAAAGCTTTTCATTACTCTCCTCAAGATTGGCTGCATGTTGCAACAGTGATTCGAGTTTTTGCTTTGATTCGCTAAGTTCGTTATAAAGCGCCTCCCGTTGTTCAAAATCTTCAACGTGTCCACGAGGCTGCGAGTGCAAAGTGTTTGGATTATCATACGAATCCTCTCCTCCCGGTTGCCCACCACTAGTTTTATCGATGGACAAGAGTGCCGCATCGAAACGTGCTTCAAAGTTGGCCAATAAATCCAAATGTGTTGGTCTGTTTGAGAGACTTTCACACCGCGCTGTCAATCGAGATACAGTAGCACTTAAATTATCTACCTTCGCCTTTGATGCATTCAACTCTACACTGACCGTTTTCGATGCCGCCGCAGAACGAGCTAGCAAATTCCTCAACTTTCCGATTTTTTCTTTCAGCGCTTCATTTTCTTTCTGTAGAGCTTTAATAACACCTTGAGCATATCCTTGCCCCGGGGCAACCATTTTCTTGGCTTTATCAGCTAATGCTTCACTGTCAGGGGCCTTAGGTATAGTTTGATTGTTCTTACAATTATTTGCTTCAACTGGATCTACTGTCGCCCGTTCAGCGTTCATTGAAGCAGGTACGTCAAGCGACACGGGAGCGCTGTTACTTTCAACGTTAATGAGCTCCTTTGAGCTAGAGGTATCTTCCTTCGTCACATTATTGTCATTCCTAGCAACATCACTTTGGATGGACGGAGATGGCTCCTTTTGAATCACCGTAGGCGTAGGCGGCTCTTTACCATCGGATCCATCGTCGTCTGCGGAAAAATGAGGCTTCTTCGGTGACACTCCTCGATCCATTTCCATGGTGAATTATGGATGTGTATGTTAGGAAAGTGGAGAATCCTCGTTGCAATAAAAGATGGTGTACAAGAGTATACGTACGTAGATGTGTTAACAATATCTGTGTATCCTCGGAATTCGGAATTCGGAATGCTCCAATAGAGAGAGTTGAAAAAAAGAAATTGTTCGAACGCGTGCGCGTGGGATAAAAATGTGAATTTATTTCATTGGACCGAGCTTTACACACGCTCTGAAATTTGGAATCGGAATCTGCGATAAAAATCGATTACAATGTGTTGTTACATTGCTGGATCGTCGTCATGCTATAGTCACATATTAAAACGAACCCGACATCAACGACGTGAGTTTGGAAAAGAATATGCCTGTGGTAGTTTTCCATAAAAAAGTTTTTCTTGCATATCGTCGATTGGGGCCTATACTGCACGTGGTAGTAATGTAGGCAAAGTTGGATGGAGTGAAGGAGGGGAATTAGTTGGTTCGAACGGTCGTATGGGCAGCTTTATTCTTCGGCAAAGTAATTATTCCCTTGCTTGCATTACGAGGGAACATAATTTGGATCAAATTGGAATGATGAGTGAACCGAATGAGCCGATATATGTTTGTACCCCGGGTGATGCTGTGCTAGATGTTTTACGCCGGATTCCATCCGGACGAATAGAAGACGCTTGTCTTGTCTGTAATGGCTTCTTTCCAGTGTCGGATAATGAATTATTTCAACATGTTACAATCTGCGTACCTCATTTTGGAGTGTTGGCGGTTGGATCTGATCCTGTTTGTGGAACTGGTTCTCCTCCAACGATAATACATGGGAAGCATGCACACAAGCTTAAGTCTCTACTACTTAAAAATAAAACGACAAGAAATGGTGCTAATATACTAGTTAAAATAGAAGAGACGCGGCGAGGCGCAGATGAGCAAGCAATTAAAAAGTTACTTTGGGCCTCCATTTTATGGCTATTTACGTCCGATCCGAGTGGTGATCCAACAAAGTGCGTAACCGTAAAAGAAGCACATAATTTGTACAGCAAAGAAATTCGAGATTTAGTTGTTGAATTACTACCAGCTGCGCGGCGATTGATGAATGAAGGATTAGAACAAAATGAAAACCACGATTATGATCTCATGCATGGTCATCTTGGATCGGTTTCCAATATCATAGCTTATCTCGAAGCTTATTCGTATTCAATGCCAAATGCAACACCGAGTCTGGAACTAGCGTTGAAAGAGGTATCAAATCGAAACGGTAGATTTTTGAGAATGATTCAGGAAGCAAATGTAAATCCTGATCATAACCAAGCGATGCATCAAAAGCTCCTTCAAAGGTTGGGAGTAGATGTTTCACTACACACATCTAAAGTTGTGAAGAAACACTAATATCTTTGTCTTTCTTTACTATTTCATTTTGCTATTGACTTCATAGGACTGCGCAGAATTAAAAGTATATTAGATAATGAATTCAGTACTTCGATTTTCCTAGAACTTTGTATGTCGCGATGCGAATAAATCTCATATCGGATGAATCTAAGCCACAAAACGCATGGCTATGATTCAAAGGTTCTCTTTGACAAGTTTGCATATCTTTTCTTCTTTTTGTTTTATGACCGGATAAATACAGAAAGCATAAATAACTGTTTATCATGCTTAAAGACTTTTGGTTAATCTTTGAAAGTAAGTTGCCATGGCTATTAAAATATCTGTCGAACTACTTAGGGTTAGACAATATTCAAGATAATCCAATATAACAATTGCACTTATATGAAAGGCGACTTTCATGGCAATAATCTCTTTCCTAAGAAGAAGACGCGTGGTGCGAGTGCCGAAATTTTCATCGATGTTTGGTACTTTAAGAATAAATATGTCACCTATAATACGGAGGTTAAGAAATGCTAGTCAGATCAATTCGTGAGCCACAAATACAATTGAGACACTCATGAGAATAACATGCAAGACGCTTAACTACTTTCATCTTGCAAATCTCCATCACCAGAAAGTAGCAAAAATGTCTCGGACTCTTATAACTATAGAAAGTATCTCATCCGTACAAGCTTCCGTTATGACACTTTTAAAGATTTCTCTTCATTATGGTTCTTGACTGTTTTTGCATTGTAGTGCCCGAATGGATTAAGTGAAGTCTTCTTTTTCTTCTTCGTCGTATGGACATCAAGTTGATGACTTCTAATCACATACAAAATCATCTCTGCAAAGAGCATGAATACACCTGCAAGAATGCTAAAAATTACTCGTTTCGCATCTTTTCGTTTTCCAATCCTAGTGTGTTTATCTTCAAAGTCGATAAATTGACCAGCAAAAAAGTAAACGAAGATCCCGAACGATATCGGCGCAACGATCATGTTTGCCCCAATACTAGTCGCATATGTCATGCTCTTAGTAGTTTTATCATGATCAATTCTCACAGACGTAAGATTTTCAGTAAGCTTCATATACTTTTTCTCTTCCACTTTCAAGCGAAGCCGCTTCATTCGCTTTTCATATTTGGTACGTTCTGGATCATTTTTATCCTCGGTCATCTTCGTAAACATCAGCGCGCACTCCGATATCGCGCAATCGAATTCTTTTCGAACAACATCCCATTCCTTTTCTCTACCGTGCTCCACTACTTCCCGTAATATTTCATTAACTTGTGAAATTATTGACAGAGGCATATAATCTACTGCAGCATTGATCGACTTCATTCCGTCCTCCAACGACCCATTCTTTCGATGGATGTCCAAAACACATTTTCTTAATTTTTCAGTATTGGTGATACCAAGCAACTCCTTTGACGCATGCATCGTTTAATTCACAAAAGAATCTCTGTATTTACAGTTAAGTTATGGTAGGTGAATCCACGAGAGATACTGAAAACTGAAACTCAATTATGTGAGAATAGACGTACGAGGTACGAGTCGTAGTACATGAAAAAAAACTAAATCACATAAATCGCTAATTTTTCAACTTACATTGGTCATGACAAGTCTTTTTGGTCAGAAACGGTACTGGTATATGTATGTACTATGTACACTATGTACATACCGGTACCATAGACAGGAACCCATACATTCGAACTTCGAACATCCGTGTGTGGTGTGTGTAGTGTGTACCAGTGGCAGAAGACCAGAAGAAGTATTTGGATTTTGCACAACATGCATCGAAAGATTCTTGCAGTACCGGTATTAACATTTCTGCACTTTTCAAGAAACACTTTGAACAGCCGTGTTTTCCCTTTTGTAAATTTAACAATTCCCTAATAAGCAAAAAGCATATGATGATCAATGCATTAAAGACTTGGGCGCGATCACCTCATGGTCCTGTAAGTAAATGGTGCACTATCATGACCGCAAAGATCATGGGAAGATAAAAGTTTGAAGTTTACTGTAATTTATACGTATGCAGAACTCGTTTCGTCGTCATCTGAGTTGAGATATTGAAAGTAGTTAGTATTGCTAACACTTTATCTTTTATTGTACAGACTACCGTCCATTTCTGGGGTCCACTCGCCAATTGGGGGTTTGTTTTGGCAGCAATGGCAGACATGAAGAAACCTCCGGAGGTAAGTAAGGTGACCCTAACTACGGTATCTTTTTGTTATGTAACATGAACTAACGTTCTTCTTGTTATTAATTCAATGTTGTAGATGATTTCTGGTAAGTTACGTCAAAGAATTGAAACAAAGTGAACGCATTTCTAATCACACTACATTTTTTTCAGGTAAAATGACTGGAGTTATGTGCGTTTACTCGGCTCTATTTATGCGATTTGCGTGGATGATTCAGCCAAGAAATTACTTGTTGTTTTCTTGTCACGTTTCGAACGAAGCCGCTCAACTTTATCAACTCTCACGATGGGCCGGTTTGAGTGACTAACGTGTTTCATCATATGCGCATTTGCCCGATTTCACCTGCGTATGTCTATAATTTGTGAACCTGTAATGGTTTTATATTTACAATTTGTTAAAATGATATCTAGTAGAACAATTATGCCCATTTTAGAAACGGTGCACAACCTACTATTCTTTTTCAAGCTGATATTGAGGCTAAGTTTCAACGTTATATTGTAGTGATTCTATAGTTGGAATATTTATAGGGCTAGAAATAAAACGCAGATATACCGTTGAAACTTTTGTCAAATAATTACACAGCACGATTTCTTTTTGTAGACTAATTTCTCAAGGCGACAACTTCAAAATTTGCTTTTCATTTTCGCTGAAACTATGTTTTTTAGACGATAATCATAATCTTCCAATCATATCAACTTTCGCAAGCACACTCTTGTCATCAGTAAACAAATGGTCGATATTATTGTGAAACAATATGCTGACATTCCCGTCTTCGAAGATATCAAATAGATGAAAACTAGTATTGTATGCGTGAAACACGGCTTTCCTACATTGTTCTAGCCCTAGAGCTACTTGCAACAATAGGTTTATGAAGTCCCCGTGAACGACGAGAGCAATCGTCTTGTCTGATCTGTGTGCGCCGCAGTCCTTCGCCCATCTTTTCAATGTCTCGAACACCTTTATCACTCGTGCTTCGGCATCTTCGAAGGTCTCTTTCTTTGTTTGTTTATACCACCCAGAACTCGAAATGGACCCGTCTTCAGGTAATTTGTAAGTCGGATATAGCAATTGAATGCTCTCGGCGCTCAAACCATCGAGACCCACGTTTCCTTCCCAGACTCCCCCCACTTCAAATATTTCTGGCCAAACATAAGGTGAAATATTCAACGATGAAACAATAGGTTCAGCCGTTTGCAGAGTGCGCAAAAACGGCGAAACATATACTTCCTCAATATCTTTCAGCAAAACGTTCTTGCATTCATTGAGATATGAAGCCGTAGCTTTGGCCTGCTTATGCCCTAAGTCTGTCAAAGGTGGATCACCGGTTCTATGTTCCCGATAATGATCGTAACCAATTTCCATAAGGATATTATTACGTGATTCTCCATGCCTAATTAAAAGGACACGTAGTTTCTTCTTTCTCGAAAAATCTTTTTCTGTTTCTAGTGTTGATGTTGACGAAACTGATGGTTCAACCATTGGAGAAGAGATGGTACAACTACCCTCGTCAAAGAGTACGGAACATAAAATAAAAAACAGTAAGAAATATAGATTATCCATGAAAACCACCCTTAATAAACTTGCAAGTAGGTTTCCTGTCTACCGATAGAAAATGCTGAAAATACTTCCCCTCCTAGCGAATTGTGCGATACTTCTTTAAAACCGGTATCTCTATAAAATATGAAAGAGAGAATCTAAAGAATCTAGAGGTGTCAACTGTCAGGCTAAAATCCCAACGGTCTGTCACACTGTCAAGCGTGATAATTTGATAACTGTCACCACAATGTCACTATGACTGATACGAGCGTAGAGTTACAAACCTATCTAGAAATAATAGAGAATCACTGTTTTACTTTTAATGGAGCATTGTAAATAGTGTGATTATGGATAAATACTTGGGTTTCTATTGATTCTCCAAGTAATGACGAGCGTTTTGTGCTGTCAACTATTCCGCAGATGGGAAATACTCTCTCGCTGGGTGTTTATTACATTAGTTTCAACATTCGTTGAAAAGAATAAGACGTGTCGTCGAGGCTTGACCGTGTTCCGGCAAACTTCGACACAAGTCTGCATTCTTTTCGTTACGAATAGACGGACAGTCACTCCACTTTAGATTTAAAACAATTAACCCTACAGACAAATGCAGGTGATATCTCAAGCGATTACGTCGGTACAATCGAGGTGCTCGGGATAAAGGCATGGTGCTGTCCTGATACGGTAGCGAACGTTGTTTCTATGACGGAGCTACGCAAGGCCGGCTGCAACATGCAACTGGTCTCCGACGAACGCAATCTCCCTGCTTTCCGAATCATTTTCCCAAACAGCGCTGACTGTTCGTTTCTGGAAGATTTACATAGCGGTATGTACGTGTTAAATCTAGGTGACATCCCGTTTAAACACAATCTCAGCGAACATTACAGTTTTTGTATAGACCGTCAAGGACCGAAAGAACCAATTCACACGCCGTGAAGTACTCGCCGCAGACGAGGCTCGTCGCGTCCAACGCGCGCTAGGTTGTCCCTCACAGCGTGAGCTAGAAGATTTGCTCGACGGTAAAGCCATTTCTGACACCAAACTCATTGGAGCAGACGCCCGCCTCGCCCTGTACATCTACGAACAACCAGCCCATCTCCTGAAAGGCAAGACCGTCCGCCAAAAGCCACATCACGTACCTTCCCCCCGCCCACTCGAACTACCGCCACATGTCATACAATTTCACCAAAACGTTGATATTTGTGTTGATTTTGTACATATCAATGGAATATCATACCTCCACACAATCTCGAGAAAACTACAATTTCGTACCACCTCCCTATCCACAAGGAAAGGGAAGTCAACAATGACTAAGCTTTTATCCAACGTGATATCACTTTATACTGCTCGCAGTTTCAAAGTCGTCACTATTTTTGGAGATAACGCCTTTGCATGTGTCAGGTCCGAGCTGCTTCCCATCGTTGTAAATATCACAGCGGCGCGTGAATACTCACCTGGAGTTGATCGCAGCCTACGAACAATACAAGGACGCCTACGTTGTATTGCCGCGGGAATTCCTTTTCAGAGATTTACCAAGTTGATGATTACTCGTGCATTACAACACGTTGTCAACATGCGCACAACGGACTTTCTACCACATTGAGCCCACGCAATATCGTTCAGGTTAAACCGAATTTAACTAAAAACGAACTATCACTTGAATTCGGAGCCTAAGTTCAGGTGCCTTTACATCCCGACGTCTCCAACACTGCTGCCTCCCATACAGTCGAGGGGATTGCCCTGTACCGTCTGGGGATGTACAGGGCGGCTGGTACTTCCAAATTCTCGAAACGGGCGACCAACTACATGCACGCTCCTGGACGCAACTAAGCATATCCGACTATGTGATACAACGCGTTAACGACATGGCCAAGGATAGAAGGAGCGCCTCCCATTAAGAAAGAAAATCTTGAATTCTTCACTGACGTTAACTTGCCTACGAGAGACGATCTCGATTTCGTCGTTGATGATAACTTTTCCCCACTTCCAAACCCTGAAAATACCCTTGATGATATTAGCAGTCTACCTGAGCATAATTCGTCAATGATTGACGAAGACGAATTGGATGTTTCGTCATTAATTGATTGAGCTAGCGGTGACTCCTCTGTCGAAGATACTGACAGTTTAGTTGATAGTGATGTTAAAGATACTGACAGTTTAGTTGATAGTGTTTCTTCGACGAGAGTTGGAGAAGAACTGGCGATTACTTCGGCTAGCGGTGTATCCGTTAGTGATGTCACTGAAACCGTTTCTATTCATACGTCAGGATCAAGGAGCGTCGACACAAATCATACTGCTGACGACGAAACTGTAGATCACTCAACGGTTACGCAAGTTTATAACGAGCCTGTCGACGTCCCATCTAATGAAGAGGTCGAGACAAATACAGATCAGTCATCACATATGCATGACCATGAAGAATCCATTGACGCGACACGTGACGAAGAAGCCGACAACGGTGGCAGTAGAGCAGTTTCCGTTCCCAACAAGCTGAGCAGGGCACCAACCAACACGGATACAACCTCCGACTCCCTAAGGCTAGCGATTATACCCACCTCGGCCATATCCAATTCGTTGGCGAACCCACAAGCACATATCGCACCATCGTTACACATTTTTTCTCGTTAACTCAAATGTCGTTCAAGAAAGGACTCAGGAAGCATAGGCTGGAAGCGCGAAAGGCCAAGTTGAAAGAGTTTTGTTGGAATCGCGCACCCGCGTGGCTGCCTACCGACTCAACTACTCGTATATCCGTTATACCGTTGCAGACTCAACTACTCGTATATCCGTTATACCGTTATATAACGCTGTTTCTTTATGTC
>Ga0115008_10000246_pt1 | contig 38129 bp, 31 predicted proteins | sample FraStrMetagenome_FD_87164 | JGI IMG/M metagenome (GOLD analysis project Ga0115008, IMG submission 87164) | Marine eukaryotic phytoplankton communities from Arctic Ocean - Fram Strait ARC3M Metagenome | ecosystem: Environmental > Aquatic > Marine > Oceanic | place: Fram Strait | collected... | reverse complement strand
TTCCTAAAGATAAAATACTTGCATTTTGGAGCTCTAACGCACCTTTTGGTGGGAATGTAGTTGGTTTAGATGCAGCTTCTTGGCGGTATTTTAATAGAAAATCTACTGATTTATCTTGGGCAGAATCTGCAACTTTAGCAGTTTTGCCAAATGTACCAAACTTGATTTATCCCGGTAAGAATCAACAAAAATTATTGGTAAAAAGAAATCGATTATTAAAAAAATTACTGATAAAAAAAATAATTGATTCTCTAACGTATCAATTATCAATAGTAGAAGAATTGCCTCAGAAAGCATATTCAATTCCGCAAATTACGCCACATTTATTACAAAAAATAAACAAGCATAAAAAAGGAAAATTTGTAAAAACTACGATTGATAGAAGCTTACAAAATCAAGCAAATGAGATTGTAAAAAATCACTATAACCAATTAAGTAAAAACGGAATTTATAATATTTCTGTGTTGGTTTTAGATGTAAAAACAAGACACGTTTTGAGTTATATTGGGAATTCGCCAACAGACAAAAAACATCAAAAAGATGTAGATGTTATAGACAAACCAAGAAGTACAGGAAGTATTTTAAAACCATTCTTGTATGCAGCAATGTTAGATTCTGGAGAGTTGTTGCCAAATATGTTGGTAGCAGATGTTCCAACTAATTTTGGAAGCTATCACCCAAAAAATTTCAGTGAACAATATACTGGAGCAATATCTGCAAATTTGGCCTTATCAAAATCTTTAAATGTGCCTACAGTAAGAATGTTGCAGGGTTTTGGGTTGGATAAGTTTAATGATTATTTACAAAAAATGCAGTTAAAAGATGTAAAGAAAAACGCAAATCATTATGGCTTAACATTGGCTTTAGGAGGTGCAGAAAGCAACTTGTGGGACTTGTGTAAAAGCTATGCATCCATGGTGTCAACTGTAAATCATTATTCCCAAAATTCAAGTAGATATTTTAAAAACGAGTTTTGTGAACCTATTTTTTATGCTGACGAAAAAATTGCTTTTGGTGAAAAATCATCAGAAAAAATAATTTTTGATGCTGCTTCTATTTATCTGACCTTCGAAAGTTTAAAAAATGTAAATAGACCAAATGCAGATCAGAATTGGGAGTTTTTTGATTCCTCAAAACAAATTGCTTGGAAAACTGGGACAAGCTATGGTTTTAGAGACGCATGGGCTATTGGTGTAACTAAAGATTTTGTAGTTGGCGTTTGGGTTGGCAACGCAGATGGAGAGGGAAGACCAGGGCTGATTGGTGCGCAAACAGCTGCCCCAATTATGTTTGATGTTTTTGACAAATTACCAAATTCAGATTGGTTTGAAAAACCTTTTGATGAAATGACAGAAATAGAAATTTGTAGCAAAAGTGGTTATAGAGCTACTGAAATATGTGAAGATTATCAGCTTGAATTTATACAAAATATTGGCTTAAAAACTGCTCCTTGTCCTTTTCATATTCTAGTAAATGTTAATGCTTCAGAAAATTATCAAGTAAATACTTCTTGTGAACGATTAGAAAATATTAAACAGAAATCTTGGTTTGTGTTGCCACCATTAATGGAGTATTATTATAAGGATAAAAATCCGTTTTATAAATCTTTACCAAAATTTAGAAATGCTTGTTTAGGTGAAAGTAAAAATTCGATGAAGTTTATTTACCCATCAGAAAAAAGTACTATTTTTTTACCCAAAGATTTTGATGGAACACAGAATGAACTCGTTCTAAAAATTGCAAATTCAAACAAAGAAGCCATATTGTTTTGGTATGTAAATGAAACTTTTTTAGGAACCACAAAAGAAATACATCAATTAGCAATTAATTTACAAATAGGAAGATCTACAATTTCTGTAACGGATAATTTTGGAAACGAAATTCATCAAGAAATAACTGCAAAAGAGTAAAATGTTTAAAGTATATTATCAACCATTCATCTAAAGATACTGGTCAGTAAACGAAAATTGTAGTCAAAAGAACAATACTATGTTTAATTTCCTTAAGAATCCTAAACATTATACACTATGTTTTTACAAATTTTACCACCAGATAACTTAAACGCAACAAAATCTATTTTTGAAAATCAGTTATTACTTGTAATTTTAGGTTTGGCAATAGGGGTTTTTCTACTACTAAAAATTGCAAAATTCTTAAGTAAAATAAAAGTTGTTAAAAGTTCAAAAAAAACAATGTACACTTCTTAAAAAAACATCTAATTTTTTAGTAATAAAGTTTAAAGAATTAACAAAAAAATACCATAAATTCTGCGTATTTGTAACTTATTATTTAATATTTTTACATTCTAAATGCATTATATCAAAGATGGTAATTGTTGACTTTACTTTATATCAATGAAAATTTACCCAATAGAAACAGGAAACTTTAAATTAGATGGGGGCGCCATGTTTGGCGTTGTTCCTAAAACGATCTGGCAAAGAACAAATCCTGCAGACTCAAATAATTTAATTGATATGAGCATGCGATGTATGCTTATTGAAGATGGAGACCGTTTAATTCTAATAGATACTGGATTAGGAAAAAAACAATCTGATAAATTTTTTGGCTACTATTTTTTATTTGGAGATTTTACTTTAGCATCTTCTTTGGCAAAATACGGCTTTCACAAAGATGATATTACAGATGTTTTTCTAACACATCTTCATTTTGATCATTGTGGTGGTGCCATAGAATGGAATCAAACAAAAACACGGTTACAGCCGGTTTTTAAAAACGCAAAATTTTGGTCGAATGATGCTCATTGGAAATGGGCAACAGAGCCCAATCCAAGAGAAAAAGCATCCTTTTTAAAAGAAAATATTATTCCAATACAAGAAAGCGGACAACTACATTTTATTGATAAAAACGCAAAAAATCAAATAGGTTTTGAGGTGCTGTTTATGAATGGTCATACAGAAAAACAGATGTTACCTAAAATAACATATCAAGGAAAAACGATTGTATTTATGGCAGATTTATTACCAACGGTGGGCCATATTCCTTTGCCCTATGTAATGGGATACGACACAAGACCTTTACTTACCATTCAAGAAAAAGCATCTTTTTTAAACGAAGCTGCAGATAATAAGTATTACCTTTTTTTAGAACATGATGCAACCCATGAAATTTGTACAGTAAAACATACAGAAAAAGGAGTAAGATTAAACAAAACACACAAATTTACCGATATATTTAATTAATAGAATAGATAATTATGAAGATTTTTAAACCATTATTTTTTGCAGTAGTTGCAAGTGTAATTTTTACAAGTTGTAAATCAATTTCGAAAAGACCAGTACCCTCTGGTATAAATAATTTCGTTGATATAACTGCCAAAAAAAGCAAGTTAACTGAAGATGAAATGAATAGATGGTCTCATGCAGATCTTAGCACAGATTCAATTCCAGGAATGAGTATTGCGAAAGCATATGCTTTTTTGGAAGGTAAAATAGGTGTTGAAGTAGTTGTTGGAGTCGTTGATTCTGGTTCAGATTTAACACATGAAGATTTAAATGATGTTGCTTGGGTTAATCCCAAAGAAATTATAGGGAATAATTTAGATGATGATAAAAATGGATACGTAGATGATATTAATGGTTGGAATTTTTTAGGATCTATCTATAAAGAAAATTCTGAGGAAGCTAGAATTTTAGACAACCCTTCTATAACCTCAGAAGATGAGGTAAAAGTAGCTAAGGCAGCAAAAGTTAAAAAGATTGAAGCTGCGAAAACCAATAAAGCAAGATACGAGCAAATTTTAAATGCAGTAAATGGATCAATTGATGGATTATCAAAGAATTTAAATAAAACGGATTTTACAAAAAAAGAAGTTTTATCTATTAAAACAGACGATAGTTCTTTGCAAAGAAGTATTGCTGTAGCAGAGCAGATGTATGGTTTTGGTTTCCCATCCTTAAATGCAGCCAAAGAAGAATTAACAAGACTAGTTACAAATGCAGACGATTTAATAAGTAACAAACCTATTAAAAATTATAGATCAGTTATTAATGATGATCCAAATACCATGGATGTTGTTGTTTATGGTGATAACAAAACAGGGCATTCAACAAAAAAGGAGTTACATGGTACCCATGTTTCAGGAATTATTGGCGCATCTAGAAATAATAGTAAAGGTGTAAATGGTGTTGCTCATAATGTTAAAATTATGGCAGTTAGAGCTGTGCCAGATGGAGATGAATACGACAAGGATGTAGCTTTAGCTATACGATACGCTGTGGATAACGGAGCAAAAGTAATTAATACTAGTTTTGGGAAAGGATACTCTCCAAAAAAACAATGGGTGTACGATGCAATTATTTATGCAGGCTCTAAAGACGTATTAATTGTAAATGCAGCCGGGAATGATGGGAAAAACATAGATGTAGAAAAAACATATCCAAACGACTCCAAAGATTTAGTATCAGAAATTTCTGATAATGTTTTAACCGTTGGAGCTATGAGCGTAAATTATAATGAAAAATTGCCGGCAAGCTTTTCTAACTATGGTAAGAAAAATGTTGATGTTTTTGCACCAGGTGTTCAAATACATTCTACTTTTCCAGAAAATCAGTATCAATCTATTAGTGGTACTTCTATGGCAGCTCCTTCATCAGCTGGCGTTGCAGCTTTGGTTCGTTCTTACTATCCAAAATTATCAGCAAGCCAAGTGAAACATATCTTAATGAACTCTGGGGTTAAAATTAATTTTGATGTTGTTAAACCCGGTTCTGCATCTAGAGAAAACCCTAAAGGAGAAATGGTTTCTTTTTCTGAATTATCAGTTTCAGGAAGAATTGTAAATGCCTATAATGCCCTACAAATGGCAGATAAAATTGTTAACGGAAAGTAATTAAATGAATACCATAATGAAAAAAATATTCTTTGCAGCAGTATCATTTTTGATGATAATTTCATGCGCACAAACAAAAGATGTTTCTAAAAAAACAGCTAGTATGTCTTCTGTTAATAATGGTTATTGGCAACAACATGTAGATTATAACATGGATATTGATATGAATGTAAATAACTATCAATACAAAGGAATACAGAAAGTAGTGTATACAAATAACTCTCCAGATAAATTAAATAAAGTTTTTTATCATTTGTATTTTAATGCCTTTCAGCCGGGTTCTCAAATGGATGTTCGTTCTCTTAATATTAAAGATCCAGATAGAAGAGTGCGCGATAGAATAAGCAAATTAAATGATAATGAAATAGGATACATAAAAGTAAACTCTTTAAAACAAAATGGAACAGAAGTGCGTCACGAAACTGTTGGCACCATCTTAGAAGTTACTTTAAATGATCCAATCGAGGCAGGAGAAAGTGTTACTTTTGATATGATTTTTGATGCTCAAGTACCTATTCAAATACGAAGATCTGGTAGGAATAGTAAAGAAGGTGTTGCACTGTCTATGTCTCAATGGTATCCAAAAATGGCAGAATATGATTTTCAGGGTTGGCACACTCCACCTTATATTGCCAGAGAATTTCACGGCATTTGGGGAGATTTTGATGTAACCATTCATATCGATAAAAGCTACACATTAGGAGGTACAGGGTATTTACAAAATCCGCAAGAAATTGGGCATGGATATGAAGATGTAACCAAAGCTCTAAATCTTCCTAGTGGAGATAAATTATCTTGGCATTTTAAAGCACCCAATGTACATGATTTTATGTGGGGTGCTGATCCAGCATATATTCATGATGTTTTAAAAATGGACAACGGAATTGATTTACACTTCTTATACAAGAAAACATTAGCTTCAGAGTATCTAGAAAATTGGAAAAAACTCCAGTCTAAAACGGCTGACTTAATGACTTATTTTTCTGAAAATATTGGTCAATATCCTTACAAACAATACTCTGTAATACAAGGTGGAGACGGAGGAATGGAATATGCAATGTCTACACTAATTACAGGAGAACGAAAATTTGGAAGTTTATTCGGAGTGACTGCTCACGAAATGGCACATACCTGGTTCCAGTTTTTATTAGCAACGAATGAAAGTTTACATCCTTGGATGGATGAAGGATTTACCAGTTATATTTCTAATAAAGCCACAGCAGAAATTTTAGAAACAGGAGCAAACCCGAATGCAGGTGCATACAGAGGCTATAATTATGTGGTACAAAACAACATCGAAGAACCTCTCACCACTCATGCAGACAGGTATCATATCAATACGGCATATAGTGTGGCTAGCTATAGCAAAGGAAGTATCTTTTTATCGCAGTTAGAATACATTATTGGTGCAGAAAATACAGCAAAAGGGATTAAGAAATATTTTACGGATTTTAGCTTTAAACACCCAACACCCAATGATATTAAAAGATCGATGGAAAAAGTTTCAGGGATTCACTTAGATTGGTATTTAAATGAATGGACACAAACGCTTCATACTATAGATTATGGCGTAAAGTCTGTAGAAGGTAATAGAATTACTCTAGAACGAATTGGAAAAATGCCAATGCCTATAGATATTGAAGTCACCTACAAGGATGGAAGTAAAGAGCATTTTAACATACCTTTACGAATAATGAGAGGCAATAAACCAACTTCTGCAACTGTTATTGAAGATTGGGGCTGGGCCATTCCAACGTATACATTTACTACCTCAAAAAACATTAAATCTGTAGTAATAGACAAATCTAACTTGATGGCAGATATTAATGATGAAAATAATGTTTTTGAAGTAAAATAAACTTCTAGACAAATAAAGATTAAAAAAGCGAAGTGAGAACTTTGCTTTTTTTTTAGTGAATTAGTTCATCAATTTTATCATTAGGGATAAATCCTTGAAGCACTAAAAATATCCCACAAATTATTAAAATAATTCCCATAATTCTTTTAAATCTATAAATGACAAGTGGTGTCATTTTAGCTTTTAATTGTTTTGCTAAAAATATTTTTCCTAAATCAGTAACCGAGTAGCCAAAAATAATAGTTGTAAAATACCAGAAAATTGCATTTTCATCCATTTTTAAAGTGGGACCAATAACTAAAACCGTACCCAACCAAAAAGCTAAAACACCAACATTTATAAAGTTCAAAAAATATCCTTTAAAAAAAAGTTTTACATAGTTATTGTTTATGGGAACATCAACAATTTTTGATTTTTCTAAAGCTTCTTTTTTATTTTGCTTATCTAAGTATGTAATTAATCCGTAAACAATTAACACCAAGCCCCCTAAAAAAAACAATCTTGGATCATCTTTAATTTTCTCTAGCAAAGGTCTACTCCCATAATATGCAATTAAAATAAAAGAAATATCTCCTAAAAGAACACCAATATCAAAAGCAATAGCTGCCCTTGCTCCTTTTAAAATACTAATCTGTATTAACATAAAAAAAACAGGTCCAATCATGAAAGCCATGAAAAAACCAATAAAAAAAGCATCTCTAAAGTGATAAATATCCATATTATGCTAAAATACAGATTTTATACGTCATCAAAATCTATACTAATTTTTGAGGTTGTTGGATATGCTTGACATGCTAAAATTAAACCTTCCTCTATTTCGCTATCCGTTAAAATTGAATTTTTAACCATTACTGCTTTCCCCTCGGTTACTTTACACATGCAAGAACTACAAACACCTCCTTGGCAAGAATAAGGAGCGTCTAAATCGTTGCGTAAACATGTGGCTAAAATATCCTCTGTTTGAGACATTTCAAACGTAGTATCTTCATCGTCTAAAAGCACCGTAATGAGTGTTTTACCTTCTGTAACTTGACTTGCTTTTTCCTCATCTATAGCAGCAGTAAATAACTCAAAATGAATATTTTCTTTGGCAATATTGTTTTTTTGTAATGTTTTAGAAACCTCTTTAATCATTTCTTCTGGCCCACATAAAAAAGCAGCATCAAAAGAAGTTTCTTTGTACATATTCTTTACAAAATAATTGGTAACACTTGGGTCGATTCTACCACGTAAACCATTTTTCACATGTTCTCTACTATAAATATAATGTAGGTTTAATCGCTCTAAATAGGATTTTTTCAAGTTATTTAATACGTCAAAGAAGATGGTATCTGCAATTGTTTTATTTCCGTAAACTAATGTAAAAGTGGATGTTTCTTCTGCTTCTAAAACTGTTTTTACCATCGATAAAACTGGTGTAATTCCACTTCCAGCTGCAAAACCAATATAATTTTTATCTGATTTTGGTTCTAGGGTAAAAAGACCTTCAGGTTCAGAAATTTCTATGGCATCCTCTTTTTTTAATGCTGAAGTAGCATAGGTAGAAAATAATCCGTTTTCTACCGCCTTAATAGCTACTTTAACTTCATTGCTTTCTGGTGAGGAACAAATGGAGTAGGCTCTTCTAACCTCTTCGCCTTTTATTTCTTTTTTAAGCGTAATGTATTGTCCGGCTTTAAAAGAAAAACGCTCTTTTAAATTTTGGGGAATATCAAATAAAACAGAAACCGCATCTGCGGTTTCTTGAATAACTTCTTGGACTTTTACTGTATGAAATGTTGCCATTAAATCTGTTTATTTTACACCAAATTATTTTTAATTAAATATTCGGCAATTTGAACTGTATTGGTAGCTGCACCTTTTCTAAGGTTGTCAGAAACAATCCACAAATTTAATGTATTTTCTTGAGATTCATCCCTTCTAATTCTTCCCACAAAAACTTCATCTTTATCATGAGCGTTAATTGGCATTGGATAGACATTGTTTGCCAAATCATCTTGCACAACAACTCCTGGAAAATCGGATAAAAGCTGACGAACGTCCGTTAGATTAAAATCATTTTCGAACTCTACGTTTACAGCTTCAGAATGCCCTCCAGCAGTGGGAATACGAACTGCAGTAGCTGTTACAGAAAAAGAATCGTCACGTAAAATTTTCTTAGGTTCTTTCACCAATTTCATTTCCTCTTTGGTGTATCCATTTTCCATAAATATATCACAATGAGGTAAGGCATTTCTACCAATTTTGTGAGGATACGCCATTTCGCCCTCAACACCAGCTTCTTCATTGTTTAATTGCTGAACTGCTTTTACTCCAGTTCCAGAGACAGATTGGTAGGTAGAAACAACCAAACGTTTCATTTTATATTTTTTGTGTAAAGGCGCTAAAGCCATTACTAATTGAATCGTAGAACAATTAGGGTTTGCAATAATTTTATCATCGGCAGTTAAAACATCACCATTAATTTCAGGAACTACTAATTTTTTGGTAGAATCCATTCTCCAAGCAGAAGAATTATCAATAACAGTAGTACCTACATCAGCAAATTTTGGTGCCCATTCTAAAGACGTATCTCCTCCAGCAGAGAATAAAGCCACTTCTGGTTTCATTTTTATAGCATCTTCTAAAGTTACAATGGTAAACTCTTTTCCTTTATAGGTTAATTTTTTTCCAGCAGATCTTGCAGAAGCTACAGGAATAAATTCTGTTATCGGTAAATTACGCTCCTCTAAAACTTTCAACATTACTGTTCCAACCATTCCAGTTGCACCAACTACAGCTACTTTCATCACTTTTATTTTTAGTGTTTTTAATAAAGTACAAATATCTTAAAAAAAAGAACCAAATAAATTACCTAAACGGTTATTATTAAATGAAAGTTTAAAAATTAGCAAATAAAATCTAGATGTTTAAAATTAAACTAGTTGATTTAATTAGTGTTAATAAGTTGAATGTAATTCTTCTTTTAAAAATAACATAGGCGTCAGTAATTTTCTATAGAGATCGATTTTAAAACAGTACTTTTGCAATTCTAAAAGAAACCAATTTAACTAAAAAAGTATAGCATGCAACTGTACAACAAGTTAAGCGCATCAGAACGCGCTGAATTAATTGATAAAGCGGGCAAAGACCGTCTCACAATTTCCTTCTATCAGTATCACAAGATAGGGAATCCACAAATCTTTAGAGACAAATTATTTCTAGAATGGAATGTTTTAGATGTTTTAGGAAGAATTTACGTTTCTTACGAAGGAATAAATGCGCAACTTTCTGTTCCATCAGAAAATCTATACGCTTTAAAAAAGCAGTTAGAAAGCATTTCTTTTTTAAAAGATGTTCGTTTAAATATCGCCATAGAACACAGTAATAAATCGTTCTTAAAATTAAAAGTAAAAGTTAGAGACAAAATTGTTGCTGATGGTTTAAATGATAAAACGTTTGATGTTACCAATAAGGGAGTTCATTTAAACGCGAAAGAATTTAATGAAATGTTGGCAAATCCGGACACGGTTTGTGTAGATATGCGAAATCACTATGAAAGTGAAATAGGGTATTTTGATGGTGCTGTAACTCCAGATGTAGACACGTTTAGAGACTCTTTAGATGTGATTGAAGAAGACTTAAAAGAGAACAAAGAAGATAAAAATTTATTGATGTATTGCACTGGAGGAATTCGTTGTGAAAAAGCTTCTGCATATTACAAGCACAAAGGTTTTAAAAATGTTTTTCAACTAGAGGGGGGCATAATAGAATACACACGCCAAGTTAAAGATGAAGGGATTGAAAATAAATTTATTGGAAAAAACTTTGTTTTTGATCACAGAAGAGCAGAGAAAATTACTGATGATGTAGTATCTAATTGTCATCAATGTGGTAAAGCCTGCGATACCCATACAAATTGTGCAAACGAAGGCTGTCATTTGCTTTTTATACAGTGTGATAAATGTTCTGAAGCTATGGAAAACACCTGCTCTTCAGACTGTAAAGAAATAATTAAATTATCTTTTGAGGAACAAAAAGAATTAAGAAAAGGAAAAGGAAATAGTAATAAAATTTTCAAAAAAGGGAGAAGTGAAGCCTTGAGGTTCAAGAAATAGTTGAGGTTTTCTTTGTACGTGATTTGATAGAGAACAGAATATAATACCTATTCTACTTATAGGTTTATAAACAATATAACACCCTGATTTTAGCCAGAAAACAGAGTTTTTTTTGTTAAAAAATTAAGTTATACTTCTCATTCAGATTCCGTATATTTACTGATTAATGAATTAAAGACTGATGTTTTTTATCAATCTGAAAATCAATTTATAAACAGAAAAGGATTTTAGAAATAGTAATGGCTTTATTAACAAACAAGCTAAAAATTAATTACTAACTACTAAAAACCTATAATAATATATACTTACATGGCATGTGGAAGTTGTGGTACAACAGAAAATGGAGTACCAAAAGGTTGCAAAAGTAATGGTAATTGTGGTACAGGAGGAAGTTGTGGAAGCGGAAGCAAGCTAGCCGTTTTTGATTGGCTTTCGAATATGACATTACCAAGCGGACAAGAAAGATATAATATTTTTGAAGTCCGTTTTAAAAATGGGAGAAAACATTTCTATAAAAATCTTGATAACTTACCCTTAACTATGGGTGATATTGTTGCGGTAGAGGGTTCACCTGGACATGATATTGGTACAATTTCATTAGCTGGGGAGTTGGTAAAAGTGCAAATGAAAAAACGCAAAATTACTGAAAATCATGAAGATGTAAAGAAAGTTTATAGAAAAGCAAGTCAAAGAGATATAGATATCTGGCAAAAATCTAGAGCCAAAGAAGAGGAAACTCAACGAAAAGGAAGAGAGATTCTAGGTCGTTTAGGGCTGCAAATGAAATTGTCTGATGTAGAATATCAAGGAGATGGAAACAAAGCAACTTTTTACTACACTGCCGAAGCAAGGGTAGATTTTAGACAATTAATTAGAGATTTGGCAAGTGCATTTTCTATTCGTGTAGAAATGAAGCAGGTTGGCGCAAGGCAAGAGGCAGCTAGACTTGGTGGAGTTGGTTCTTGTGGAAGAGAGTTGTGTTGCTCTACTTGGTTAACAGACTTTAGGAAAGTAACAACCTCAGCAGCTCGTTACCAACAATTATCTTTAAATCCTTTAAAACTTGCAGGGCAATGTGGGAAACTTAAATGTTGTCTGAATTTTGAATTAGATACCTATTTAGATGCTTTAAAAGGGTTTCCAAAACAAGATTTGGTTTTAAAAACAGAAAAAGGAGAGGCTGTATTTGTTAAAATGGATATTTTTAAAGAACATCTTTGGTACACATACAAAGAAGAACGCTTTAAATGGTTTCGATTAACATTAGAACAAATTCAAGAAATAATAGCTTTAAATAAAAATAACGAAAAATCTATTTCGTTAGAAGAATACGAGGCCGATGTTGAAATTGTTCAAAAAGTTAATTTTGAAGATGCGGTCGGTCAAGATAGCCTAACTCGATTTGATGTTCAAAAAACGAGTAAACGCAAAAGAAATAATAGAAATAGAAACAAGAAAAAGCCAGCTTTAGTTTCTGTAAATAAAGAAAATAAAAGCACACATAATCACCAAAATAAGAATAAAAAAACAAAACCAAAAAGGAACATCAATACAAATCAGCAAAAAACTGAAGGAAATCAGAATAACAAACAAAGAAGAAATAATAGAAATCGTAAAAGTAATAATCAAAAAAATGGAGCCGATAATAAGGAAAAATAATTTTTCAATTATTATATTTTTATTCATTTTTATCACTTCTTGTGATTCAAAAAGTGTTTTTAATCAATACAAAACAATTAAAAATGCTTCTTGGGAAGCAAATCAAAAAGTAAATTTTAAGTTTACCATACATGATACTATTTCTAAAAGAAATATATTCATCAACTTGCGAAATAACAAAAATTATCAGTTCAGTAATCTCTACTTAATAACAGCATTAAATTTTCCAAACGGTACAAAAATTGTAGATACTTTACAATACAAAATGACGAATGCTAGAGGAGAATTTTTAGGATCAGGTTTTTCTGATATCAAAGAAAATAAGCTTTTTTATAAAGAATCTAAAGTGTTTCCTACTTCCGGAGCCTATACTTTTAATGTGTATCACGCAATGAGAAAAAATGGACAGGTTGACGGAATACAGTACTTAAATGGAGTTACAGATATTGGTCTTAGTATAGAAAAAAAGGATTAAACATGAAAAAAGTAAAAAAAAAAATAGATTATAAAATTTATATAAAACGTTTTTGGACACTTATTCTTGGTGGCTTTTCTCTTGTATTAGTATTGTTTTTATATACTGCATGGGATCCTTTTGGAGTATTACCAACCTTTGAGGAATTAGAAAATCCAGAAACAAATTTAGCGACTGAAGTTATCTCTATAGATGGAAAAACAATTGGTAAATATGCTAAAGAAAACAGAACCCCAATACACTATAAAGAACTGCCACAAAATCTTGTAAATGCACTAGTTGCAACAGAAGATGAGCGGTTTTATGAGCATTCAGGTATTGATTTTAGAGGTCTTGCAAGAGCAGTTGCTAAACTTGGTGCTGGTGGTGGGGCTAGTACAATTACACAACAATTAGCCAAAAATTTATTTACCGGAAGAGCGGCAACAAGTTTTATTCCTAGAGTTTTTCAGAAAGTAAAAGAATGGGTAGTTGCCATAAAATTAGAGCGACAATACACAAAGCAAGAAATAATTTCGATGTATTTAAATACCCAAGGATTTTTATACAATGCATCCGGAATTAGATCGGCAGCCAGAATTTATTTTGGTAAAGAAGCGAATGATTTAGACATACAAGAATCTGCAATTATCGTAGCCATGTTAAAAAATCCTCGACAATATAACCCATATAGAAAAATTTCCAAAAAGAAATCTTTGGGGAGAAGAAATGTTGTTTTTTCTCAAATGGAAAAAAATGGATTTTTAACGAAGGAAGAAAAAGACTCACTACAAAATTTACCATTAAAAATAAATTTCACACCAGAAAGTCATGATGTTGGTGCTGCAACGTATTTTAGAGGTCACCTCCAAAAGGTAATGCGTAAATGGGTGCAAGACAATCCAAAACCCAATGGCGAGCAGTATGATATTTTTAGAGATGGGCTAAAAATTTTTGTAACACTAGATTCTCGTATGCAAAAGTATGCAGAGGAATCGGTTAAAGAACATATGGCGAATTTACAATCATACTTTTTTAAAGAGCAAAAAAGAAATAGAACAGCTCCCTTTTATGACCTAAAAAACAATCAAATTAAAGCAATTTTAGCACGAGCAAAGAAAAATTCAGTTCGATACAAACGATTAAAAATAGCAGGAAAGTCTTCCAAAGAAATTAATGATATTTTTAATAAAAAAACGGAAATGAAAGTATTTTCTTGGAAGGGAGATCTAGATACCATAATGTCTCCTAACGATTCTATTAGATACTATAAATACTTTTTGCGTTCTGGTTTATTGTCTATAGAACCTCAAACAGGTCATATAAAAGCTTGGGTTGGTGGTATAAACAATAAACATTTTAAATACGATGCTGTAGAGCAACAAAAACGTCAAGTAGGTTCAACATTTAAGCCTTTTGTGTATGCAACTGCAATAAACCAATTAGGATTGTCTCCGTGTGATGAATTCCCAAACATACCCTATACAATTCCCAAAGGAAAATACGGGATTCCAGAAGCATGGACTCCCAAAAACGCTTCAGAAGAATATGGAGGAATGTTAGCTTTAAAAGATGGTTTAGCAGGTTCTGTAAATACAATGTCTGCAAGGTTAATAGATATGGTTTCTCCAGAAAATGTAGTTCGTTTAGCAAAAGAGGCAGGAATAGAAAGTCCAATTCAAGCAAATCCATCTGTAGCTTTAGGGGCAGTAGATTTATCGCTATTAGAAATGGTAAGTGCCTACAGCACATTTGCAAATAAAGGACTCCGCGTAAATCCAATGATTATTACAAGAATTGAAGACAAAAACGGAACTGTTTTACAAGAGTTTACACCAAGAACAAAAGAAGTAATGAGCGAAGAATCTGCTTATGTAGTGTTAGATTTATTAAAAGGTGTTACAACAGCTGGTTCTGGAGTTCGTTTGCGTTTGCCATGGAAAAAACCAGGCTATGTAACGGGCCATCCATATAAATTTACAAATCCAATTGCTGGAAAAACAGGTACAACTCAAAACCACTCTGATGGATGGTTTATGGGAATTGTACCAAACCTAGCAACGGGTGTTTGGACAGGTGGCGAAGACAGGTCAACACATTTTGCAGGAATTGCTAAAGGACAAGGGGCAACGATGTCTTTGCCTTCATGGGCTTTATTTATGCAAAAATGTTATGCAGATTCATCATTAAAAATTAGTCAAGAAGATTTTGAAAAGCCAGAAGAATTATCAATCAATATAAATTGTGGTGAAAATCCAGATAAAAAAGACGGCGAAAAAGAAGAAATTCCTGATGAGGATACCGATTTTTAGCTTTTTGATTGAAAAGATAGAAAGTTAGAAATAAATCTATTTGTTTGAGTACATAAATTAGTTTTAATATCACTAATAGTTGAAAAATGATTCATAAAAAAGTAAATACTGTAGAAGAAGCTTTAGAGGGAGTTCAAAACGGAATGACCTTAATGTTGGGTGGATTTGGTTTGTGTGGGATTCCAGAAAATGCAATTGCAGAACTTGTAAAATTAAACACCAGAGACCTTACCTGTATTTCTAATAACGCAGGTGTTGACGATTTTGGTTTGGGATTATTACTTAAAAATAAACAAATTAAAAAAATGATTTCTTCTTACGTAGGAGAAAATGATGAGTTCGAACGTCAAATGTTATCGGGTGAACTGGATGTAGAGTTAACCCCTCAAGGAACCTTAGCGGAAAAATGTAGAGCTGCACAAGCTGGTTTTCCTGCCTTTTACACACCAGCAGGCTATGGAACGGAAGTTGCAGAAGGAAAAGAAACTAGAGAGTTTGATGGGAAAATGTATGTTTTAGAACCTGCATTTAAAGCTGATTTTGCTTTTGTGAAAGCATGGAAAGGAGATACAGCTGGAAACTTAATTTTTAAAGGGACAGCACGTAATTTTAATCCAAATATGTGTGGTGCCGCAACAATTACAGTTGCAGAGGTTGAAGAATTGGTTCCAGCGGGAACATTGGACCCCAATCAAATACATATTCCGGGAATTTTTGTACAAAGAATTTTTCAAGGAGATACATTTGAAAAGAGAATAGAACAACGAACTGTAACAGCAAAATTGTAAAAAAAATGGCATTATCAAAGCAACAAATAGCACAGAGAATTGCAAAAGAGTTACAAGACAAATGGTATGTTAATTTAGGTATTGGAATCCCTACTTTGGTAGCCAACTATATTCCTGAAGGAATTGAAGTTGAATTTCAATCAGAGAATGGATTGTTAGGTATGGGACCTTTTCCCATTGAAGGAACTGAAGATGCAGATTTAATTAACGCAGGAAAGCAAACTGTTACCGTTCTTGATGGGGGATCTATTTTTGATTCAGCAACAAGTTTTTCTATGATTCGAGGAAAACATGTTCAATTAACTGTTTTAGGAGCGATGGAAGTTGCTCAAAATGGAGATATTGCCAATTGGAAAATACCAGGAAAAATGGTAAAAGGTATGGGAGGTGCAATGGATCTAGTAGCATCTGCAGAAAATATTATTGTGGCCATGATGCACACGAATAAACGTGGAGAATCTAAAATTTTAAAAGAATGTTCTTTGCCGTTAACCGGTGTTGGTTGTGTAACAAAAGTGGTTACTAATCTAGCTGTTTTAGAAGTTAAAAATAACGTATTTCATTTATTAGAAAGAGCTCCAGGAGTAAGTGTAGAAGAGATAAGAAATGCAACCGATGGAACTTTGATTGTCAATGGAGAAATTCCTGAAATGATATTATAAATGAAAAACTTAAAATATATTGTCCCATTTTTTTTCCCTATTCTTATCATTATTTTTGGATTTATTACCTATAAAATTCTGGGGTTCAAACCAAATGTATATACAATTATTATGAATATTGGACTGGCTTATATCCTTTCTCCAAAATTTAAAATGGTACACAAACAACATGGTGAAGAAGAACAAATGAAATGGTTATTTTTTAAAAAAGTAATTAATACAAAAATGTAATGAAAATAGTATCATACAATGTTAACGGAATAAGAGCTGCATTAAAAAAAGGTTTTTTAGACTGGTTGCAAGCTTCAAATCCGGATGTAATTTGTATTCAAGAAACAAAAGCACACAAAGAACAGTTGGATGTAACAGCGTTCGAAAATGCAGGGTATCCATATCATTATTGGTTTTCTGCACAGAAAAAAGGCTATTCATCAGTTGCCATTTTTTGTAAAAAAAAACCAAATCATATATCATACGGAACAGGAATTGAAACGATGGATTTTGAAGGAAGGAATCTTCGAGTAGATTTTGATACAGTTTCTATAATGAGTTTATATTTACCTTCTGGGACTAATTCAGACAGGTTAAATTTTAAATTAAATTATATGGATGAATTTCAAGAATACATCAGTAATCTAAAGAAAGAAATACCAAATCTAGTTATCTGTGGAGATTATAATATTTGTCATGATGAAATAGATATTCATAATCCGAAAATGAAGGGAGTTTCTGGATTTTTACCAGAAGAAAGAACTTGGATGGGCACGTTTATACAAAACGGATTTGTAGATAGTTTTCGTTATCTAAATCCAGAAAAACAAGAATTCTCTTGGTGGAGTTATAGAGCAAATTCTAGAGCCAATAACAAAGGTTGGCGTTTAGACTATGCAATGGTTTCGGAGCCACTAAAAGACAAAATTTTTAGAGCCTATATTTTGCCAGAAGCAAAGCATTCAGACCATTGCCCAATTGTTGTAGAATTGGATATATAAAAATACAAATGAGAATATTTCTATTACTTTTACTATTTACTCCAAGTATTTTTTCACAAAAATCGTTAGATACGATCCCTAAGAAAATAACAGCCATAGATTTATTTTCTGATTACGATATTGCTTTAATAGATAGCCTATTAATGGATAATAAATATAAGTCTCCATTATACGACTCATCAAAATATGTGATACAGGACATTGATAAAAAAGAGCTTGTAGATCTAGAGTTGTCAACTGAAGTTTTAAAAGAACGATTACAAAAAATTAATGCTAGAACACCATTTCATATCGCATATAACCCATCTTTAGAAAAGGTTATAAAATCGTATTTAAAGAATCAAAAAAAATACTATCCAGCATTAATGGCGAAAGCAGCATATTATTTTCCAATGTTTGAAAAGTATTTGGACCAATATGATGTTCCGTTAGAGATGAAATACCTTGCCATTGTAGAGTCTGCACTAGTCCCTACCGCAAAATCTAGAGTGGGTGCAACTGGCTTGTGGCAATTTATGTATCCAACGGGAGTTCAATATAAATTAAAAGTAAGTTCTTATGTAGATGAGCGCCAAGATCCAGTAAAAGCAACAATTGCAGCTTGTAAATACTTATCTGATTTATATATTGTTTTTGGTGATTGGGATTTGGCTTTGGCAGCCTATAATTCCGGACCAGGAAATGTTTCAAAAGCGATAAAACGTTCTGGAGGATATCGAAATTATTGGAATATCCGTCCTTTTTTGCCAAGAGAAACTGCTAGTTATGTTCCTGCCTTTTATGCAACAATGTATTTGTTTGAATATCAAAAAGAACATCAATTAGTTGCTGAATCACCACAGATTCTTCATTTTGAAACGGATACTATTCATGTAAAAAAAACAATATCTTTTGACCAAGTTTCTGAAATAACAGGAATTAGTTCAGCATTAATTCAATTATTAAATCCTTCATATAAATTAGAAATTATTCCTTTTGTAGAAGGAAAAAACTATACAATTAGACTGCCAAGAAAAAATACAATCGATTTTATTGATAAAGAAAATGAAATTTACTCACTGGCAGAAGCAGACGCATTAAAAAGAGAAAAACCTTTGCCTCAATATTTTGAAATGGATAAACGAATCCGTTACAAAGTTAGAAAAGGAGATTTTTTAGGTAAGATTGCAAATAATTACGGAGTTCGAGTTAGTGATATAAAAAGATGGAATAGACTTAAAAATAGTCGTTTAAAAGTTGGACAAAAATTAATTATTTATCCAAAGAAATTAAGAATTACTAAAGCGAAATTATCAAAAAAGAAGCCAAGTAAAAAAGCCTCAAAATCAATTAAAAAAGGAAGTTTCGAAGTTTATATAGTTCAAAGTGGAGACACACTTTGGTCTATTTCCAGAAAATTTAAAAATGTTTCTTCAGCTCAAATTAAAAAGTGGAACAATATTTGGAGTGTAAAAAGTCTAAAGCTAGGAGCTAAACTTAAAATATTTAAAAGCTAATATTATGAAAATAGGAATATATACCGTTTTAATTACTTTATTAATGACCTCTTGTGTTGGTACTGATAAAGTAATTTTACAGACTGCCGTTGGTAAAGTAAATAAAGTGATGGTTGTTACAAAAAGTAGCAATTGGTTAGGAGATATTGGTAAAGAAGTTAGAAATACTTTTGGAGAGTTTATATTAGGTTTGCCCCAGTCTGAGGTGAAAATGAGTGTTTCTCAAGTTGCACCAAATGGTTTTAGCAGTATGATGAAAGCGGGTAGAAGTATTTTGATTTTAGAAGAATCTGATAAAGAAAATTTTACGATTAGATACAATGTGTATGCAAAGCCTCAAACAATTATTTATATTTCTGCTAAAGATGAAAATGGATTAATTGAGCAATTTAAAAAGCACAAAAAAAATATTTTAGAAGCATACAGAGAGGCAGATTTAAAATTTATACAAAGAATTTTTCTAAAGGATAAATTGGATGATTCTAAATATAAAACACTTCAAAACTTAGGAATTTCATTAACGATTCATGATAAATTTAGAACTGTAGACGATACAGGAGATTTTTTATGGTTGCGTCATCATTTAACTAGTGGAATAGCAAAAACAGGAAGTAATAATATTTTGGTTTATGCAATTCCTCTAAAAGACGAATCTAAAGTTGTAGAAAACATATTGAAAGTTAGAGATAGCATTGGTAAAAAATACATTCCAGGTTCAGATCCAGAGACAATGCATATGATTACTGAAAAAGCCTATACACCTTCTACAACTGAGGCAAAAATTGCAGGAAGAAAGGGATTTGAAACCAGAGGGAAATGGGAGGTTAAGAATGATTTTATGGCAGGACCATTTTTAAATTACACAATTTTAGATGCAAAAAATAATCGTTTAATTGTCTTTGAAGGATTTACATACGCACCATCTGTAAACAAACGTGAGTTTATTTTTGAACTTGAAGCGATTGCAAAATCCATGGTCATTAAATAGGTTGTTTTACAGAAATAGGATTTGCATTGAATGACATTAGAAAAATAAAACCACGCTAAAAGCGTGGTTTTTTATCCTTAATAGGCTGTTTAGTACCCAATTTTTGCTCTAACTCTTTGTAAAACTTCATTTGCAACAACTTTTGCTTTTTGTGCACCTATATTTAAAGCATCGTCAATTTCACTTTTATTTTTTATAAAATGGTTATAGCGTTCTCTAACAGTTGCAAACTTATCAATAATTAATTCATACAAAGCTTGTTTTGCATGACCATACCCATAATTTCCGCCTTCATAATTTGCTCTCATTTTTACAATTTCACTGTCAGAGGCTACTAATTTATAAAGTGCAAAAACGTTATCAGTATCTGGGTTTTTCGGTTCCTCTAAGCCTTTGCTGTCGGTTTTAATAGACATTATCTGTTTGCGTAATTTTTTGTCACTTAGAAAAATATTAATAACATTGTTTCTAGACTTACTCATTTTTTCGCCATCTGTGCCAGGAACTAATTTTGTGTATTCTTGAACTTTTGCTATTGGCGGTACTAAAACATTTCCAACAATATTATTAAACCTGTTGGCTACATCACGTGTCATTTCTAAATGCTGTAATTGATCTTTTCCAACAGGTACAATTTCTGCATCATACAATAAAATATCTGCAGCCATTAACATTGGATATGAAAACAACCCAGAATTTACATCGGCTAATCTGTCTGATTTATCTTTAAAACTATGTGCTAATGTCAATCTTTGATATGGAAAAAAACAGCTTAAATACCAAGTTAATTCGGTAACTTCTGGCACATTACTTTGTCTATAAAAAACAGTTTTATTAATATCAAGACCACACGCTAACCAAGTTGCAGCTGTACTGTATGTATTTTCTCTTAACTGACTTCCATCTTTAATTTGAGTTAAAGAATGCATATCAGCAATAAATAAAAAAGCTTCATTCTTAGGGTCATTTGCCATTTCTATTGCAGGCAAAATGGCACCTAATAAATTTCCTAAATGGGGTGTTCCTGTACTTTGGACTCCTGTTAAAATTCTAGACATTGATTCATTTAATTAATACAAATTATGCAGAAATTGTTGTGTGTATATTTTTCAAGTTAAGAATTAGAAATTGAATAAAATATATAAAAGATCTGCTAGGGCAAAAATAAGGTTTTGTTTAAGAAAACCTATCAAACAAAAGAATATTACTACATTTGGTTTTTTATGTATTATATTAAAATTCCTTTTCTTTTAATTTGGCGAATGTGGTTTTACATCTTATTGATAATCACAGTCATTTTAATGTCGCCTATTTTACTGATTCTAACAATAAAAGAAGAATATTATCCCTCAATTTGGAAACTGGTTAGAATGTGGTCTAAAGTTCTAGTTTATGGCATGGGATTTCGATTAGATGTTGAATTTAATGAAACAATTGAAAGTGATAAAAGTTATATGTTTTGTCCAAATCATGGCTCTTTAATGGATCCTTTTGTATTGATTCTTTTAAGTAAAAACCCAATAGTTTTTATAGGTAAAAAGGAGCTTGTTAAAATTCCGGTTTTTGGATTTTTTTATAAAAAGATTGTTATTCTAGTAGATAGAAGTGATCCCAAAAGCAGAAAAAGAGTCTATGAAATGGCAAAAAGAAGATTGCAAAACGGAACAAGTATGGCCATTTTCCCTGAGGGATTAGTACCCACAGAAAATGTGGTTTTGGCACCATATAAAAATGGGGCTTTTAGTTTAGCAATAGAATATAAAATGCCAATTGTACCTCAAGTATATTACGATTGCAAACGACTTTTTTCTTGGGATTATTTAAAAGGTGGACCAGGAGTTTTTAGAATTCGTCAACATAAATTTATAGAAACTACAGGATTAAAAGATACCGATATGGAAAGTCTAAAGCAACAGACTTATAAACTAATGTATGCCGATTTGTTAAATGATAAAAAGTATATGGAGGATACAAACCAACCTAATAATGACAGAGAATTTAAATCACCTTTATAGTGAAAAGGAAGAGAGACTAAATGTGAGATCACATGGTTTTGGGCTTTTATTAAGCATCATTGCTTTTCCTTTTTTAATTTTAAAAGCATTCGAATTTAACGGGTTTTGGAAACCTGCAAGTTTTATTATTTATGCTTTTAGCTTACTAATTCTGTATGCTGCTTCAACTTTTTATCATGCTGAAAAGAACCCTAAAAAAAGAAGAAAGCTAAATATTTTCGACCATGCATCTATTTATGTTTTAATTGCTGGTAGTTATACGCCTTTTTGTTTGGTTGCTTTAGATTCTCAATTAGGTTGGTACATGTTCCTTTTTGTTTGGTTTTTTGCGCTAATAGGAATTATTCTAAAACTTTTTTTCACAGGGAAATTTGATAAATTATCAACTGCGATGTATTTATTAATGGGGTGGCAAGTAGTGTTTTTTATAAAGCCTTTATTAAATAGTTTAAGCACCCAAGGATTGCAATTGTTGATTGGTGGAGGTATTTTTTATACTATTGGTGCAATTTTATATTCAATAAAAAAAGTAAAGTATAATCATGCAATTTTTCATGTTTTTGTTTTACTGGGGAGTCTATGTCATTTTTTAGGTATTTATTTTTTATAATCACTACTTCTTTTTTACGAATAATTTAATAAAAACTTAAAAAACTTAAAAAAAACACTTTAAAAGGTTTGTTCAGTTATTAATTACTAAAATTATTAATAAATAGTTTGATTATTATTTTAAAAAAATCTAAGTTTGTAGAACTTAATATTAATAACTACACGTTAGTGTATTAAGTGTTATAAATCTTACTTGGGGGTAGGTTTATTAAATTTCCTCGAACTGTCGTTCGAGGTTTTTTATTTCCAATTTTTATATGGCTGTTTGCTTAAGTTCGAATTATAGTATTCAATTTTACCAGTAACTTCCTCTCCTAACCAATCTGGTTTCTCAAAATTTTCATTTTCTGAAGTAAGCTCAATTTCAGCGACAATTAAACCCTTATTTTTGCCAAAAAACTCATCTATTTCAAAAGTATGATCTCCTTTTTTTATGTAATACCTTATTTTTTCAATTATTGAGGGTTCACATAGTGAAAGTAATTCTTCAGCTTCATTTTTATTAATTTCTTTTTCCCATTCAAACCTTGTTGTTCCAGAAAGGTTAGATTTTCCTTTAACAGTTATAAAAGCTGAAGCATCAGATATTCTAATTCTAACAACTCTATTTTTATTAGAATTTAGAAACCCTTGTTTTATTTTATTATTCCGATTACTCTCTAACTTAAAATCATCATTCTTCACCAAAAACTTTCTTTCTATTTCTATACTCATAAAATCTAAGTTAAATTTGTACTAAAGTAACTGATTTATCGTTATTAGAAGAATAAATAAATACCTTTGAAATAATTAATTTTATAATGAAAACTCCTTTTTTTTTAGTTATCATTTTTATTTCTTCAATAGGTTTTTCTCAAACGGATTACAGTAATTCTTGGGAAGATTTTTATTCCTATAATAATGTTAAAGATTTTGTTAAGGTAGATAACAGTATTTATGCGCTTGCCGACAATGCTGTTTTTATATACAATACAGACACAAAAGAAATTAAAAAGCTCTCTTCTGTGCAAGGTCTATCTGGTGAAACAACTACTGCAATTTATTACAATAGAACATTTAAAAGACTAGTTATTGGTTATCAAAATGGTCTTATTGAAGTTGTTGATGAAAACAATGAGATAACAATATCTTCTGATATTGTTAACTTTAATCAATCTGGTGAGAAAAGTATAAATCATATTTCTGAGTTTGATAATAAATTATATTTATCAACACCTTTTGCAATTGTAGTTTATGACATAGAAAAATTAGAATTTGGAGATACTTATTTCATTGGAAATAATTCGAATGAGATTAAAATCAATCAAACTGTTATTTTTAATGACCAGATATATGCGGCTACAGAAATTGGTATTTTTAAAGGAGATATTTCTAATACATTATTAATAGATTTTAACAATTGGGAACACTACTTTACTGGAAGAAATTTGAAACAGATAACAGTATTTAATAATCAATTAATTACTGTTGAAAACAATAGTATTTTTAGAGTTTCAGGTTCTGTTTTATCACTGATAAAAAGTTTTTCTGAAAATATTATTTCAATAAAGTCTTCAAGCTCTCATCTTTCAGTTGGATTAGACACTACTGGAGTAATTTTAGACACTACCTTTAATGAAGTATTTGAATCATCAGCGAATGCAGAGTTTAATTTTACATTAAATAATGTTTTATTTGATACCGATATCATTTTTTTAGCAACCAAAGAGTTTGGAATTTTATCAACAACTCAAAATCAATCACTAACATTCGCAGAAATCCATCCAGAAGGACCATTATCTAATAATAGCTTTTCAATTACTGCAAGAAATAATAACCTTTGGATTGTTTATGGTGGTTATGATGTTGCCTATACGCCACTTCAACAAAGAAAAGGATTTAGTCATTTTAATGGAACTAATTGGATAAATACAAGGTTTGATCCTAGTTTTCCTGTAACTGATTTAAATTATATTTCTATAGATCCAAATAGCGAAAATAAAGTTTATATAAGTTCTTATGGAGATACTGGGAATATAAATTCTGTTTCAACAGGGGGGTTGTTAGTTGTAGAAGATGATGAAATAAGTAACTTTTTTAATCACTTAAATAGTGGGTTAGAAGACCTATTACCTAACATATCTAATAGAGTTACTTTAAGAATTAGTGGTTCTACTTTTGATAGAGAAGGAAATTTATGGATTGCTAATATTAGTAATGTTAACGAGCTAAAGAAACTCTCACAAAATGGTCAGTGGTCTAGTTTCAATTTAAGTTCATTAAAAACTATTCCAGATAAATTCGGATTAAGTGAAATTGCTATTGATAATAATAATAGTATTTGGATGGGAACAAGAAGAAACGGAATCTACGTTTTTAATGAAGTTGGAAATAAAAAAAGAGCTTTAGTGGCTACTCCTAATATTGGTAATTTACCGGATACAGATGTAAAAACCGTTGCAATTGATAAAATCAATCGAGTATGGATGGGAACAAGATCTGGTATGGTTGTTTATAATAATGCTTCTAGTGTTTTTGATGAAAATATTTTAAATGCGGAGCCCATAATTATTTTAGATGATGGAATTCCCAAAAAATTATTAGGAGACCAGGCTATAAATTCTATTGCAATTGATGGTGCAGAAAATAAATGGTTCGGAACAGACAATGGAGGTGTTCTATACACAAACCCAAATGGTCAAAATACATTAGCTAATTTTAGTAGTCAAAATTCGCCATTACCTTCGAATAGAATTTTAAAAATATCAGTTGATGAAAGCTCCGGTAAAGTCTTTTTTGCAACAGACAAAGGAATTGTTGCTTATAACAGTAGGGTTTCTCCTTTTGGAGATCGTTTGGGTGAAATTTATGCATATCCAAATCCAGCGCTTAAAAATCACGAATTTATTACCATCGATGGAAGAAATGGAACTCATTTACCAAAAGGAACTAATGTAAAAATTTTAGATGTAGCGGGTAATTTAGTACATGAAACAAATGTTATAGAAGGACAGGAATTACAAGGAGGTAAAGTCGTTTGGAACAAAACAAATTTGGCGGGTACTAAAGTTGCCTCTGGCGTATATATAGTTTTAATGTCTAATGACGATGCATCTGAAACCTCAGTAACTAAAATAGCAATTGTAAATTAATGGCTATTATTACTACAAAGGCAGTTGTTTTAAGTTCCTTGAAATATAGTGATTCTAGCCTAATTGTAAAATGTTACACACACAAAGAGGGGTTAAAATCATATTTAGTTAGAGGAATTCTAAAAACTAAAAAAGGAGGAATAAAAGTTGCCTATTTTCAGCCTCTGACACAATTAAAAATGGTTGTAAATCACAATACAAAAGGCAATTTAAATTCTATAAAAGAAGTTCAAGTTTCATATCCATACACTACTATTTATAAAAATATTATAAAGCAGTCTATAGTACTTTTTTTGTCTGAAACGTTGTCTAATTGTATTCAAGAAGAAGAAGAAAATATAGCTTTATTTACGTATTTAGAAACAGCATTAATATGGTTAGATACTAATAACAGCATTGCTAATTTTCATTTATTATTTTTATTAAATTTAACTCGTTTTTTGGGTTTTTATCCAGATATAACTGAAATTGATAAAAAAGGATTTAATTTAATTGAAGGAAATTTTACAAATTCTATCTATCAAAAAAATGTTGTTTATGGGAACGTTTTTTTTCAATTTAAGAAGCTATTGGGCATAGATTTTGATAGTATAGAAAAGGTGTCTTTTAGTAAGCAAGAAAGACAGTCAATTTTACAAATGATATTTCAATATTTTCAATTACATTTGGACGGTTTTAAAAACCCAAAATCGTTGCAAATTTTAGAAGCAGTATTTAATTGATGAAATTAATAATTTTCTTAATCGTTTTTTTTACAAGTTTCGTTAGTTTTGGTCAAAAAGTAACCATTTTTGATAAAGACACAGGTAAAATTGTTAGAAATATAGCCATATTTAACAAATCGAAAACAAAAAGTACCACTTCAAATAATATTGGAGTTGCTGATGTTTCGTCATTCGGAAAAGATGAAATTATTATTTTCTCTCATCTTTCATATGCAAAATTTAGTATAAAAAAATCATTGTTAGAAAGACAAAAATTCATTGTCTATTTAGCGAAAGAATCCGAACAATTAGATGAAGTTGTTTTGTCGGTTTTTAAAAGTGATGAAAAATTAAAAAGAATAGCAGAACAAATTGCGGTAGTCTCCTTAAAAGATATTCAAAAAATATCGCCACAAACTTCGGCTGATTTATTAGCATCAATTCCCGGTATAAAGGTTCAAAAATCACAATCTGGTGGAGGCAGCCCCGTTTTAAGAGGAATGGAATCTAATAGAGTTTTATTGGTTGTAGATGGTGTAAGAATGAATAATGCAATTTATAGAAAAGGACATTTACAAAACTCAATTACTATTGCACCCAATTTATTAGAAAAAACTGAGGTTATTTTTGGTCCGTCATCTGTTGTATACGGTTCAGATGCTTTGGGTGGTGTTATTCATTATTACACAAGAACTCCTAAATTATCTCAAGAAAACAGTGTAAAAAGCAGTTTTTTCTCAAGGTATTCATCAGTAAATCAAGAGATCACAACAAATTTTTCTGCAGAACTAAGTTTTGCTAATTGGGCATCGTTTACAAGTGTTTCTTATAGTGATTTTGGAGATTTAAAAATTGGTAAAAATAGGTCTCATAACTTTGCAGATTGGGGAAAGGTGTTTTACTTTTCAGAAAACTTAAACGGAAACTATAAAGCTAACCCAACTATAAACTCCAACCCAGAATTATTAAGAAATACGGGATATAATCAAACAGATTTATTACAAAAGTTCTTTGTTCCGTTATCTAAAAATACAGATTTAAAAATAAATATTCAATATTCTAAGTCCTCAGATATTCCAAGGTTTGATCGATTAGCTGAATTAAAAGACGACTCAGACACCTCTACTTTAAAGTTTGCAGAATGGTATTATGGTCCTCAAGAACGGCTACTGATTTCATCTCAAGTATTGATTAATCCGAATAAAAACTGGATAAACAAAGGAGTTTTCACGGCAGCTTATCAGAACATAAAAGAGAGTAGAGTTCAAAGAAAATTCGGAAGTTTAGATAGATCTCACAGAGAAGAAGATGTAAATGTTTTTAGTGTCAACGGAGATTTTTCTGTTCCATTAACAAGTGATAAAAGCAGGAAATTGTCCTATGGATTCGAACTGGTATATAATGATGTTAACTCTAATTCGTATGGTAAAACACTAAATATTGTCAATAATATAATTGATGGCTTTTCAGGAGATTTCAACGTACAATCTCGTTATCCTGATGGCGGAAGTAATTACACTAGTTCAGCATTTTATTTAGATTATAGACAAGACATTAGTAGGAAGTCTACTTTAAATTCTGGGATAAGATTTACAAACACACAATTAAATGCTAAATGGATAGATGAAACCTTTATAGTATTGCCAGATAATAATATTAGTTCAAATAATTCTGCAGTTACGGCAACAGTTGGTTACGTTTATAAACCAAATAATAATTGGCAGTTAAATAGTGTTTTATCTTCTGGATTTAGATCACCAAATATAGATGATGTTGGTCGTGTTCGAGAAAAAAATGGCAATGTAACTGTACCAAATATCCTAGTAAAACCAGAGTTTGCTTACAATGCAGAAATAGGAATTCAGAAATACTTTAACAATAAAAAATTTAGAATTGGTTTTAATACTTACTACACCCTATTAGATAATTATATAATTAGAGACAGCTTTATTTTAAACGGAAGTAACCAAGTACTTTTTGACGGTGAATTAGGAAATGCTGTAGCAAATCAAAATAGAGGAACAGCATATATTACTGGGTTTACAGCGAGTTATTTAGGGAAAGTATCTAAAAATTGGACAACTTCCGGTTTTATCACCTATACCAAAGGAAGAACCAATGATACTGAAGAAGCAATGTCTTCTATCCCTCCACTATTTGGTCAGTTTGAAGTTAATTATAAGAATAATAAAATTGAATTAGGAGCAGATTTTAGATTTAATAGTAAGAAGAATATTAAAGACTATAATTTTGCAGAAGGAATAGATAATATTGAAGAAACTCCAATTATAAACCCAACAGCATCTTCTGATGTTGATAAATATTTTGGTTCTCCAAGCTGGAATACTATTGGTATAAATGGGAAGTATATAATTAATTACAATCTGTCAGTACAAGCAAGAATTACAAACTTATTTGATAAACATTATAAAGAATTTGCTTCGGGTATATCTGCTCCAGGTAGAAACTTATCAGTTTCTTTTTTAACTAGTTTTTAAGAGCTTTTAAAATTCAAATATTTTGTTTTTAAGTGGTTTTTAATCTCCTTATGGATTTACTTTAAAATTTTTATTTTCTTTTTCCTTCATCTGTAAAATTATCAGACAGAGATCTTTCGGTTTTAATAATACATACACCAATACTTAGTAAAACAAGAATCATTGGTTGCCAAGAAATATCAGCATTTGAAAAATTAGCTAAAACCAATCCTGCGATAAAAGAAATACCAGAATATATTACAAAATTCTTATTAAAAACTGTATTAGCAAACTTCCAAATTTCTTGATTAAGCATTGTTTTATGAGTTCTATAACCATAGAGACTATTAATTTTTTTTGGTGGGAACTTCCAGAAAATAATACTTAATAAAAACAACAAACCGTTAGTAGTTAAAACATATATTAATGGATTCATAATTTTATTTTTTGAAATTTACTTAGTGTTTACTTTTTTTTGGTCGCATTAATCCTTCTTGTGCAAAAGATGCAATTAGTTTACCATCTCTTGTAAAAATATTTCCCTTAGCCAAACCTCTTGCTCCAAAAACATTTGGTGATTCTGTTGAAAAAAGCATCCAATCATCAAAATCAAAATCTCTAAAAAACCACATAGAATGATCTAAACTTGCAGTTTGAGTATTGCTGAAGTTGTATTCTTTTGCGTTTGGGTTAAAAGCTGCGTTTAATATATTATAATCAGAAATGTAGGTTAAAATTTGATGCTTCATAGACAAGCTTAGGTCACTTACATTTTCTTTTAATCTAAACCAAATTTCTTCCTTTGGAGGAGAATTCTTAGGTTTTAATCGATTAGGAACGTGAACAGGTTTAAATTCAATTGGTCTTTCAATACTTAAAAAGTGTTTTAAAGGTTTTGGTAAAAAATCGCCATATTTACTTAGCATATCATCCCAGCTTAATAATTCTTCTGGTTGTTTTATGTCTGCATTTATTTCTTTTTGATGCTCAAAACCCTCTTCTTTTTTATGAAAAGACGCTGCCAAAATAAAAATCGTTTTATCACCTTGAACCGCAGTAACTCTTCGTGTAGAAAAACTTCCACCGTTTCTCATTTCTGCAACATTGTAGTTAATAGGAATTGATAAATCTCCAGCTTCTAAAAAATAGGCATGTAAAGAATTTACGAAACGACTTTTTGAAACTGTTCTGTATGCAGCATTTAAAGCTTGTGCTAAAACTTGACCTCCAAAAACATTTGGACTCCCAATGGTAACACTATTTCCTGTAAAAGTGTTATTTCCAATATCTTTTAATGATAAAAGATCAATTAATTCTTTGCTAGTTTTCATGAGTAGTATCTACTTTTTTAAACGGGAATTTCTGTTGAAAAGGTGTTGGTTGAATATGCTGTAAAAATAGTTTTAATATTCTATTTGTAATGCTTTTTTTATGACGAAGATACATCGTCAAATCTTGTGGTTTTGCACCAACAGAACTTTTAATTTCACTTGCAGTTCTTCCAAAATTAATAGTTTTTAATTTTTTATCAATGGCAATTTCGATATAGTCATAGAGCATTCTTTGGTAAATAGCATACTCTTTATTTAATTCATAATCGATACCAACAAAATGGGCATCCAAAGAATTTTGATTGATAATACCAGAAATAAACCCAATAATTTTATCTCCCAACCAATAGGATTTTAAAATATAGTTCTCTCCAAAGTTCTTTTTAAAACCTTTGTAAGTTTCCAAATTAAAGTTTCCTAAATTAAAATCTGCATGTGAAGCAACCTTTTTATACAGACTTGTCATTTTAGGCAATTGATTAGCGATGTTCTTAGTTGTAACTTTTTCAATTCTAATATCTATACTCTGTTTAAATACTTTTCTCGCTTTTACTCTAAACTTCGTTTTCATTGAAGCTAGATAATCATTATAATTATGCCAATTCTTATCAATTTGAAGTACCATATTTGGTTCTACAGAAAATGGATGATATTTATAATCTTTTAACTGATCGGTAATAATTAATGATTCATTAATGAAATCTTTTAACAAAAAAGCATCAATTTTTAGTTTTTCATCAGACTCCACAAAGTATAAAATAGCTTTTGCTAATCCTTTTATAATAACTTTTTTATTCTGATTATCTTTTATAAAAACTCCGTGTTCTCCACTAAAAAAAGTGTTCCCTGATATCAATAATTTTAACGCTTTTTTTTGAGGAAACACTCCTAAACTTCTTCCAATATTTTTTATCTTCCTAATGATAAGCTCAAGATCATTTCTAATATCATCAATATAAAAATCAACTATTTGAATAGAGGTAAAAGCTGTTGGTTTATTATTTTCATCTACCAAAACGATGTAAGAAAAAATAATTTCTGGATGATTTAACTCTATTGATTTTAAAAAATCTGGATGAAAATAAGCGTTTTTATAACACCCAAGATCATTCCATATTTTGAAAGGAATTTCGTCTATAGAAGAAAAAAATTGAGCATTATTTGTACGGCGATTCAAATTAATTCATATAATGAGTTAAACTTTCTGGACCCTCTAAAATAGTTTTTTTAATTTGCATTGTACCATTTTCTTGGGCAATTTCATGCCATTTTATTAACGTTATTTCGTTATTTTCAATTTCCAAACCAGTTATAGAATTGGGGTGCACACAGCTTCCATCATTAAAAAACGGAATATCATTTTTACTGGGAAAACGAGGTCTATGTGTATGCCCAATTACAACCATCTGATTTTTGTTTTTCTTAATCCAATTTTCTATATGTTGTTCAACTTTTATCAACTCTTTAAAGTTTTGAGCTGGACTGGTTGGGTCTGATATACCAATTATTTGTAGAGGTTTCCATAAGATTCTCACTAAAAACCGGCTCAATTTCCAAAAGACATAATTAAACCAATCAGCTTGATGACCATGCAAAAGAATAATAGATTTTCCGTTAGTATCATTTTCTAACAAAATACTTTCTGAAAAGGATGCATTGATCATTAGTTCTTTTTTAGTTTTAGAAACACTATCAAAATAATAATGAAGATTTTTTATAATATTTTTTGGGTGCTTATAATCCATATCATGATTTCCCCAAATAAAATGTAGCCTATTTTTTTTATGAAATTTTTTAAGCATCATATATATACTCTTATGTGCTTTAAATATTGCTGAAAAAGAAGTGTTTTCCCATAATTCGTCACCATCACCTAGTTCTATATATGTAAAGTTTTCTGTATAATAATGTTTTAAAGCATCATGAAAAACACCTCTATTGTGAGAGAAATCGTCGGCAAAACTATTATCACCTCTGTGACAATCTGAGAAAAGAACAAATTTAGAATCTTTGTTAAAAGGGATTCTTTTTGCATTATTAAAAGCACGAGTAATTCTAGTGTCTGCAGACATTATTGTTTGTTGATTAGTATAAAGGTGCGTAAAAAAAGTGAGTTTTAGAAATTTATTTGTTTTAGGAAAACTTTAATAGTTGCATCTGCAACCATTAACGTTATTAAACTATTTTTGCATCGTGAAAAATGAAAAAAATAGCATTGATTTTGATAAATCAATAGGCCCTTGGTTGGGTACAACCATAAAAGTAATTGATTATTTTTTGCTTGAATCGCTCAAGTCAGAGAATTTGGACTTGACAAAAGAACAGATGATTGTTTTAAAAAAACTACATGATAATGACGGTTTAAATCAGAATGAACTTGCTTTTTTAACCCTAAGGAATAAATCTTCACTAGCAAGATTACTCTCTAAAATGGAAAGTAAAGATTACATATTGAGAAAAAAAAGCGCAAAAGATAAACGAATAAACAATGTTTTTTTAACTCAGTTTGGCAGAGCTACCTTTACGAAAACTAGACCGGTTATCCGGAAGATTATTGGAATAATGGAAAACGATATTTCTGAAAATGAAAAAGAACTAATGATTAACATATTAAAAAAAATTCAATCGAATTTTAATTCTAAAATTGTATCAATTTAAAACAAACTATGAGAAATATAATATTAATAATTTTAGGGGCGTTACTAGTAGCAGCTGCATATTTTGGCGGAAAAGTTCTTCTTGATAGGAAAAATAAACCAAAACCTAAATATAATAAAACGATAAAAACTGTTTTTATTGAAGAGGTCGAAAATAAAGAGATTCCTATCATTCTAAATGCCAATGGTAGTTTAGTTGCAAAAAATAAAATTGATCTTTTTTCAGAAGTTCAAGGAGTTTTAAAAACTTCTAAAAAAGCATTTAAGGCAGGGACCACTTATAACAGAAACGAAACTTTATTAAGCATTAATGGTGATGAATTTTATGCCGGTTTACAGTCCCAAAAGAGTACATTAAATAATTTAATTACGTCAATATTACCAGACCTTCGTCTAGATTATCCTGAGGAGTTTAAAAAATGGGAAGACTATTTAAGAGGTTTTGATATGAGAAAATCAACCCCAGAACTTCCTGAATTTTCTTCAGATAAAGAAAAGTATTTTATTTCTGGACGTGGTATTTTAAGTGCATACTATAACGTTAAAAATCTAGAAGTCCGTTTTGCAAAACATCAAATTAAAGCACCTTTTACTGGCGTTTTAACAGAAGCGTTAGTCAGCCCAGGATCATTGGTTAGAGTTGGTCAAAAGTTAGGAGAATTTATAGATCCAAGTATTTACGAAATGGAAGTTTCTGTTAATTCGGAATTTGCAGATTTATTAAAAGTTGGTAATACTGTTGCCCTTTCTAATTTAAGTAAAACAAAAAATTATTCAGGGAAAGTTGTCCGTGTTAATGGTAAAATAGATCAAGTTTCACAAACAATAAAAGCTTTTATAGATGTTATACACAAAGACTTAAAAGAAGGAATGTTTTTAGAGGCAGATTTAGTTGCTAAATCAGAAAAAGATGCAGTTAAAATTTCAAGAAAATTATTGGTAGACAATAATTCAGTATTTGTAGTTAAAAATGATAGTATTTTAACTTTAGTTAATGTAATTCCTGTTTATTTTGGATCAGAAACAGTTGTTATAAAAGGCTTAGAAAACAAACAAAAAATTCTTACACAAACCTTACCTGGTGCATTTAACGGTATGATTGTTAAAATCAATAAAAAGAAGTAATACATGAAAAAAATCATTACTTATTTCATTAAATACCCTGTTGCTGTAAATGTAATGATTATTGCATTTATAGCTTTTGGATTTATTGGTGCGTTTAGCATGAAATCTTCCTTTTTCCCTTTAGTAGATTCGCAGTTAATACGAATTAGTTTAGCATATCCCGGAGCTTCACCTGCAGAAATGGAAGAAGGAGTTGTCTTAAAAATAGAAGATAATTTAAAAGGAATTGTTGGTGTAGAAAGAGTTACATCTGTTTCAAGAGAGAATTCTGCAAGTGTAAATGTAGAGGTAGAAAAAGGAAAGAACATCGATATTGTTTTGTCAGATGTAAAAAATGCAGTAGACAGAGTTCCGTCTTTTCCTTCCGGTATGGAACCGCCTGTAATTGCAAAGGTAGAAAGTGTAAGGCCAACAATAAGTTTTACAGTTAGTGGAGAAAATGTCTCATTAAAAGCCTTAAAACAATATGCGAGAAGTATAGAAAATGATATTAGGGGAATCGAAGGGATTTCTCAAGTAGCAATCTCCGGGTATCCAGACGAAGAAATAGAAATTGCGATTCGTGAAAATGATTTAAGAGCATACAAACTCTCTTTTACTGAAGTAGCTAATGCCATTAGAAATTCTAATATATTAATTACTGGAGGAAATATAAAAACTGCTGATGAAGATTATTTGATTCGCGCTAGTAATCGTTCTTATTTTGGTGTTGAATTGCAAAATATAATTGTTAGAACTGAAGCAAATGGTACTATTATTCGTCTTAAAGATGTTGCAGAATTAAGAGACACTTGGTCCGAAAATCCAGATAGACTTTATTATAATGGCAATTTAGCAATTGATATAACGGTTAGTAATACCAATAATGAAGACTTAATTTCTTCTGCAGATAAGATTAAGGTATATATAGATAAATATAATCAAGAACAGCAAAACGTTCAATTAAGTGTTACTCGCGATTTAAGCATCACCTTAAATGATAGAACTGCACTTTTAGCCAAGAATGCAATTTCAGGAATACTTCTAGTTCTTTTCTTTTTGGCTCTTTTCTTAAACTTACGATTGGCCTTTTGGGTAGCTTTTGGTTTGCCAATTTCTTTTTTAGGAATGTTTATTTTTGCAGCACAATTAGGAGTTACCATAAATGTTTTATCATTATTTGGGATGATCATAGTAATTGGTATTTTGGTTGATGATGGGATTGTTATCGGAGAAAATATTTATCATCATTATTACGATTTAGGTAAATCAAAAATTAGAGCGGCCATAGACGGAACAATGGAAGTAATTCCACCAATAGTTTCAGCAATTTTAACTACAATAATCGCCTTTTCTACATTCTTTTTTGTCGATGGTAGAATAGGAAGTTTTTTTGGCGAAGTATCTACTATAGTTATACTAACGTTATCTGTTTCTTTAATTGAAGCTTTAATAATTTTACCAGCACATATTGCGCACTCAAAAGCATTAGATAGAAAACGATTAGAAAATGGAGACGAGAAAAAAACGAATACAGTTGATGCATTTTTTAAAAAAATAAACAAAGGTGCAGACAGTTTGTTAGGTAAATTTAGAGATAACTATTATGTGCCGTTTTTAAAGTTTTCACTAAATAATAAATTTTTTATTTTTTGTGTATTTGCTGCATCCCTATCCATTAGTTTCTCCGCCTTAGGTGGTGGAATTATAAAAAGTTCATTTTTCCCAAGAATTGCAAGTGATAGGGTTCAAATTACTTTAAATATGCCGCAAGGAACCAATGAAAAAATTACAGATTCTGTAATTTCTTTTATTGAAGAAAAAGTTTGGTTGGTAAATAAAGAATACACAGAAAAACAAACAGATAACGAGCAAGTTATCCAAAATATTATAAAAAGAGTGGGTCCAGGAAGCGCAAATGCAACCTTAAGTGTAAATCTTTTACCTGGAGAAACACGTGACTTTTCTTCACCAGAAATTACCAACGCCATTCAGAAAAAAGTAGGTAAAGTATATGGTGTAGAAAGTTTAGTTTTTGGTTCAGGAGGTAATTTTGGAGGAAGTCCTGTAGCAATATCATTGTTGGGAAATAATATTAAAGAATTAAAAGCTGTAAAAGCCGAACTAAAAGAAGAGTTAGAAAACAATCCGTTACTAAAAGATGTAACAGATAATGATCCAGCAGGAATTAAAGAAGTGCGAATTAAACTAAAAGACAATGCATATTTATTGGGATTAAATTTGCAAACAATAATGTCGCAAATACGTTTTGGTTTCTTTGGTTTTCAAGCGCAACGTTTTCAGCGAGGTCAGGATGAAATTAAAGTTTGGGTTCGTTATGATAAAAAAGACAGATCTTCTATTAAAAATTTAGATGATATGCGCATTATAACTCCAACTGGAACAAGAATTCCTTTTTCTGAAATTGCAAATTATACTATAGAAAGAGGAGATATTTCGATAAATCATTTAGAAGGGAAGAGAGAAATTCAAATTACTGCAGATTTAAAAGATTTAAGTGCTAGTGAAACAGAAATTTTAGATAATATTAAAACGAATATTATGCCAGAAATTCTATCTAAATATCCAACAGTTTCACCCTTGTATGAAGGTCAAAATAGAGAAGCAAACAAAACAACAGATTCTCTAATGCTTGTTGGACCAATTATATTACTGTTAATTTATATTGTGATCGCATTTACATTTCGCTCTTATAGTCAGCCAATTTTACTTATAATCATGATTCCTTTTAGTATGATTGGTGTTATTTGGGGGCATTATATACATAATTTTGCTATCGGAATTTTATCCTTTTTAGGTATTATTGCCTTAATTGGTATTATGGTAAATGATGGTTTGGTATTGATTGGGAAATTTAATAGTTATCTAAAGGAAGGGATGAAATATGATGATGCCTTAATTAGAGCTGGTCAATCTCGTTTTAGAGCTATTTTTTTAACTTCATTAACTACTGTAGCAGGTTTAGCTCCATTAATATTTGAGAAAAGTAGGCAAGCGCAATTTTTAATTCCCATGGCAATTTCTATCGCTTACGGAATTGCAATCGCAACTATTTTAACGCTAATAATGTTACCCTTATTATTATCTGTTTTTAACTGGATAAAAGTGAATATTAAATGGTTAAGAACTGGCAATAATATTACCAGAGAAGAAGTAGAAAGAGCTATTATTGAATCTAAATTTGATGAAGATGAAATTTAATAAAATAAGTATTTTAATCCTCCTTTTTTTATCAATTATGAAAGGGGTTTCACAAGAAATTCTAACAAAAAAAGAAGCTTTAAAAATTACCTTAGAAAATAATTTTGGAATTAAAATAGCCAATAATAATATAGAAATTGCTAAAAATAATTCTAGTATTTATAACAGTGGTTTTTTGCCAACAGCATCTATTTCTTCTGGCGCAAATTTTAGAAGAGACAACCAAACAATTAATCGTCAAGACGGAACCTCTATAAGTATAGATGATGCAGAAACAAAATCATATAACGCATCTGTAAATGTAAATTATATAATTTTTGATGGCTTAGGAAGAAAGTATAATTATCAGCAGTTAAAAGAAACCTATAATTTATCCGAATTACAAGCAAAACAAACGATAGAAAACACCTATTTACAATTGTTTACTACCTATTTTCAAATTGCTCGCTTATCAGAAAATAAGGCGAATTTAACGGAAGCATTATCGATTTCTAAACGACGATTATTACGAGCAAAATATCAATTTGAATATGGGCAATCTAACAAATTAGAACTGTTAAACTCTGAAGTAGATGTTAATAACGATAGTATTACATTAATAAATGCTAGGCAGCAATTAAGCAATGCAAAACGAGGTTTAAATATTGTTTTAGGAGTAGAAAAAAACATAAATTATGAGGTTGATACGGATGTTTATTTTAATAAAATGATGAATTTTGAAGAC
>Ga0115008_10000244_pt1 | contig 38361 bp, 33 predicted proteins | sample FraStrMetagenome_FD_87164 | JGI IMG/M metagenome (GOLD analysis project Ga0115008, IMG submission 87164) | Marine eukaryotic phytoplankton communities from Arctic Ocean - Fram Strait ARC3M Metagenome | ecosystem: Environmental > Aquatic > Marine > Oceanic | place: Fram Strait | collected... | reverse complement strand
TAATAATACTGATAATAATACTGATAATAATACTGATAATAATACTGATAATAATACTGATAATAATACTGATAATGATGTTGTTAATTATAGAAATAATAACAATATAAATATTGATAATAAATCTAAATTTTCTGATAAATTTAAATGTAATTGTAAAGATAAATAAAGTAAATAATAGTATTTACATATTTAAGAGGAATAAACTTTTTGGGTTGATGAAGATATATAGAAACAACAAAGGATGAATTAATATATAAGTAAAATATATATACATGAGTAATTCTTTAACTGGGAAAATTGAGATGAATACACATAATTTGAAAGGAAAATACACTAATAAAAATAAAATGCCTATAATGATTATAAGATTAAAAACTCAAATATTAGATCATTTAATGTTACCGTTGATACGAAATAATTGGAATTATATAAATAATAATTTTTTTATGATTAATTCATTAAAACAAAAAATCGAATCCTTTTATTTAAAATATAAAATGGACGATTTATTACTATATAAAGATATTCTAGAAATGGTAGAAATTGTTATAAATGAACACAACCAATTATTTGATTTAGAAAAAGAAAAATATTCTACAAACAATTCCTCTTCTTTAATATATAAAACAAAAATAATTAAATTAAAAGCTGAGTATGAAATATATAATTTAACTTATGGTAAACCAGATAAAAATGAAATATATGATAATAATAAATTAGAAAATATTAAAAAATTACTTCAAATTGAAAATATAACATTTGATATTATTAAAAGAAGATTAGAAGAATTTTAATTATTTATATACTTAGTATATATATGTCATTATCACTAACAAATTCAAAAACTATTGATATCGCTATTGTTGGTCAACTTTTAGCATCTGTTGAAACAAGAGATAATTATCATATTATTGAACTCGATAATATTTCAGTATCAAAAGAACTATTCAAAGCAATTTTTTTTTATCATGATAATGAAAATTTTTCAATAGTCCCCAAGGTTCCAAATAACGATGAAATAATACAAAATATTATATCATTTGAGTCTCCTTATAGAACTTATGATAATGGCGTCCCATTTAATTTGTTACATGTAATGTTTGGATTTATGGAAGAAGATTTAAATGTAAAACGCGACTGTTTTGATACTTGTTGTAAAATGGAATTAGAAAAACAATTATCACTTTTTAAATCTCTATGTGATTTAGATATATGTAATGTTTTATGTTCATTAAAATGGAGTGAAATTATACAAATTTTAAATTCAAAAGGAGCTAAAAGTAAGGATAATAAGGGTAATAATATACCTCATTTACTTAAAATAAATATTGTTTTTAAAAATCCTAATACAAATATAAAAGATATAATTATAAAATTTAATTATGTAGTAGAATTTATTGATGATTTACCTTTAGCTATTCAAAATCATGCTTCTAATAACAATTCAATAGATAGTAACGAAATATCTCAAGGTCATTATTAAAACACAATAATTATATCATATTATTATGTTTTAAACGATAAAAAAAAATCATATTATTTATTAAGTGACTATGGAAAATTTAGATTTAAATATAAACAATTATGATCTAGATGATATTTTAAGTTTATTTAATGTATCTTATAACTATGATTCCAATGATATAAAAACATGTAAGGAGGTTTTACTAAAATTACACCCATATAAATGTAATTTAGACTCTACTTATTTTGATTTTTATTCATTGGCTTACAAAATAATAGAATGTTTACATGTTTTTAGAGAGAAGAAATTATTTATGGATGTAAAATATTATCCAAACTATAATGAAGATAATGATTTTATAAATAAAATTAAAAATACTCAAAATTTTGGAAAATATGAAGATGCCAAAATTTTATTTGAAAAAATCAATAACAATAAAGATGATGAAATTTTATACCAAAAAATGAAGAATAATCGTGAAAAAATAGAACAATTAGATGAAAAAAAAGAACTATTAATAAAAACATCAGTGAATAATTATGATAATACTTTTCATAATGATATTGTTTCAGGAAGTATTAACTCAATCAAAAGAGTTACCCAATTTAAAAATTTACATTTAAATAGTTGTTTTAGAGAGAAATATAATAAAAATACACAAAGTAACTTTAATTTACATTTACCTAATGAAATTAAAAATGCGGTATCTTTAAAATTGGCCTCTATTGAAATACCTAATTCATGGTATTTATTTTCTAATAGTAAAAAGAACAATGTTATTCAATTTATTATAGAATTAGCTGATGATAAAACAGGTAAAATATTAGAATGCACCGAAACAATTACTATTTCTGATGGTAATTATAGTAGCGATTCATTACAAGAATATCTAAATTCTACTTTTTTTTATGAAACAGAAAATGATACGCCTCTTAAGTATTTGAAATTTTCTATTGATGAGCATAGCCTTAAAACTAGCATTTGTGTTATAGAGGATGCTCCCAATGATTTTTCTTTTTCTGTAATATTTTCGGATGATAAAACAGATAATATAATGAATACAGCAGGATGGATTATGGGATTTCGAAAAAATAAATATGAAAATATTGAGGAAACAATTGAATCAGAAGCATTATATGATGGAGGCGGAGATAGATATATTTATTTTTGTGTTGACGACTATCAATATAATCGCAATGAATCCAATATTATTTGTTTTGATGAAAATACATTAGATAAATCAGTACTTGCTAAGATACCAATGGTAAATGGTAAATTATCTTTAGTAGTTGAGCAAAATTTATGTGATACTCTTGTTAAAACTAGAAGATATAATGGTCCTGTAAACATTAAAAAATTAAATGTTCGATTATTAGATAGATTTGGTGATTTTATTGATTTAAATCACATGGATTTTAGTTTTACATTAGAATTAGAGTTGTTATATGAGAGAAATGGTGTTGTTTAAAATTCTAATGGATGATAATCATAATCCTCTTCGTCTTCTAAATGATATAAATATTTATTTGGCATATTATTACATACTTCTTTATATTCCTGTTGTTTTTGTTTGATTATTATTTCTTCATTAAGTTCTTGTTGTGGAATATTTTCAATTTCGTCTATATCGTCAATTATTCTACATAATCGTAATAAATATAAAAAAAAATTAATTAACATATTAATTATATAATAATAATAAAAAAATACATAATAAATAACTAAATTATCAAGACAAAAGATAATACTAACAAACATCTTGGTTTAATACTATTTTAAAACTATATTTTTTTGATTGTAAGGATAACATCTGTTGTCTAATGTTTCATCAGAATCATTATTAAGTAAATGTTTATATTCTATAATATTTAGTTTATTATCAAATGTTACCTTTTTTGATGGTGTTTTTTTTTTATTATTAAAATATTTTAACATTAAATATGTACTTTCAAAAACCATTGCTTATATATAATTAGAAAAATAAAATTATATAATTACATAATATATCATGAAAAAATATTATAAATTAATCATACTAGTAATTGCTAATTATACTGAAAAAATCTCTTTATGCACTTAATTATTGTAATAATAATTTTGATTATAAACATATATTAAGGACAAATATCAGTAGTTTTTATGTTATTGATGAACTTATAAATGTTCAAAAAAAATTACCATTAGATAATGTTTATATGGGTATACTTAATGGTTGGTTTGTTGCTGGTTGTGGTATATGGTTCTCAAAAGATATAGTACAATTTATTGTTGATAATATTGATAAAATTCCTATTTCTAAAGAAAAAAAAATATTAAGCTGTGAGAATAAACTTGTACCAAATATAGATGATGTTATATTTGGAAATTTTTTCAAAGAACATAAAAATATAATTCAAAGTTTTGATAAACGATTTAATTATTTTTTTCATCCAAAAGAAGATAAATTATCTATAGTAAAAGAAATAATAACAGAAAAACATTATCATATTCGTTTAAAAAATGGTCGTAAAAGAGAACAAGATGCAAATATGGCAATTTTTTTGACAAATCATTTTTATAAATAATTATGAAAATATATTAAAATTAAATTAACTATATTCTTAATATGCAGAGTAAAAATATAGTGAAAAGTTTTTTAAAAACATTAGAAACAAATCCAAAATTCAATATATTAAAAATTAAAAAAGATAATCAATGGAAAGATATACATAGAAGTAAACTATTTAACAATATACAAAATTGTGTTCTTCAATTAAAAGATAGAAATATAGAAAAAGGAGATAGAATTGCTTATAAAGGAAATAATTCATTAGAATGGATTTCATGGAATTTAGCTACTCAATCTATGGGTGCTGTATGGGTTCCTATGTATGAACAACAAACAAAAAATCAGTGTCAATATATTGTTGATAATTGTGAACCTAAATTATTAATTACAAATGAAGACATACATATAGAAAATACAACGATTATTAAAAATACAATTGAAAATTATGATTTAAATAATTCAGATATAGAACTAGTAGATAATGAATTATCTACATTAATTTATACCTCTGGAACTACCGGAAATCCTAAGGGTGTAATGTTAAGTCATGAAAATATTGTATCTAATATAGATGCAATTAGAATGAGATTTAAAGATATACAACCAGAATTAACTAGTTTAAATATTTTACCATGGGCACATATATATGGATTAACATGTGAATTATATTATAATTTATTTTATGATAATAAAACTGCTCTATGCACAGATAAATTAAAATTTATTGATGAATGTTCTGAAATTAAACCAGAAGTATTATATGTAGTTCCAAAAGTATTAGAAACTGTAAAGACAAAGACATCTTTTTTAGATAAACCTATAATTAGAAATATATTGCCACTAGTAGTAAATAGAGTTTTTGGTGGTAATTTATTAAATGTATTTATAGGTGGAGCAAAATTAGATAGCAATACTAGAGAATATTTTGATAGAAATGGAATATTAGTTTGTGAAGGATATGGGTGTTCAGAAACATCTCCTATGGTTTCGGTTAATCATTTATATAAACCTAGGGATGTTAATTCTGTAGGTAAGATAATGGATAATGTAAATGTTGAAATATTGAATAGTGAAATTCTTGTATCAGGACCAAATGTTATGATGGGTTATTGGAATGCTGAAGAGGAAACCAAAAATGTTATTGTTAGTCATAAAGACAAACTTTGGTATAAAACAGGAGATTCAGGTTTTGTTAAAAATGATTATCTTTATTATAATGGAAGAATTAGTGAGAATTATAAGATGAATAATGGAAAATTTGTAAATGTATCATCTGTTGAGGCAGAATTAAAAAAACATATTTCTACTAATTTTATTATTTATGGTGAAGATATGGACTATAGTGTATTAATAGTAGAAGCTCCTTTTGATGATCAGTTATTAGAAACGGTAAATGGTGAACTAGAATCTTATATGAAAATTAAAAAAGTTATTAAAATAACAACTGATGAAATGGCTGATTTTTTAACTCCAAAAATGTCAATCAAAAGAAAAAGATTAATAGAGTTTGTAAAGGAAAAAATATAAATATTTTTGTTTTATTTTATATTTACATAAATATAAGTATGTTACTAATTAACAAACAAAAAAAAATTATTTTTGAAATTAGTGCTAAAAGTAATTGTACTGTAATTACTAAAATGTTTTTCAATTATATTGGACAATTAGAAAGAGCGTTAAAATTTAGTTCATGGATACATAACTATCGGATAAAATATAGTAGAAGACAAAGTTTACCTTTAAAAAAGGAAGAAAAAGACTATATTAAAATTAAATTTATAAGAAATCCTTACAATAGAGCAGTATCATCTTATTTACATGTGATGAAATCACACCTACATACTTTGTGGGGATTAACAAAAAATTTATCATTTAATGATTTTTTAGATATATATCATAAAATAAAAAATAAAAGAGGTTCTGATCATATAACACCTCAAACATTAGATAAACAAAATTTAAATATTAATTATTTTGATGAAATAGTTCATGTAGAAGATTTAGAATCAGAAATAAATAGAATTAATAAGAAATATAATTTAAATTTAAATTGTAATTATGATTCTCATCATTGGACATGTAAAAATATATCAGAAAAAAAACAATATTTCGTTGGAAATTTATCATATAACGAAATTAGTAAATTAATTAAAAATAATGAATTACCAGATTATGATTATTTTTATAATGATGAAATAAGACAAAAAGTAAATGAAATATATAAAAATGATATTAATTTATATTTTAATTCCAAAAATGTCAATCAAAAGAAAAAGGATTAATAAAATATGTAAGTGATAAAATATAAATACAATAATATAAAGATAAATTATTGGTATAATTAAACGATGATTTGTTTAACTATATTACTCGGATTATGTTATTTATCATTAGCAAAAGAATATATGGCAGTAGATGAATTAGATTTACCCAGTTATATGGGAAAATGGTACGAAGTATATCAAGATAATTTTAATAAGTTATTTCAAGGAAATGGGAAATGTTCAACAGCAACATATGAAATAGTAGATGAAAATAGAGTTTCTGTTTTAAATAAACAAATTAATGAAAAAAATGAAATAGAACAAATTTCTGGATATGCTTATTATAAAGATGATGATTATGGTGGATATTTAACTGTAAAATTAGAGGATTTACCAGAAGCTCCTTATTGGGTTTTAGAATTAGGACCGGTTGTTGATGGTTTATATGAATATTCAATAGTCTCTGATGATAAAGCTCTTTCATTGTTTGTTCTAACAAGAGATGTAGATAGATTTTATAAATATTATAATAATGATGTATTAAAATCATTAGATAGTTTTGGTTTTACAAAAAAATATAATACACCGATTGTAATGAATCAAACAGATTGTTTTAATTAATTAAATTTATTATAATATATTACATTATAATAAATGGATACACAAAGAATAAATAAATTATTATCATTTGATTCAATCCGTATAGCCAAAATTATTGAAATGATACAAATCACAGCTGTCTATGCTATTTTAGCTATTTTTGCTTCTGATTTTTTAAATAAACATTTATTTTTAGATATTTCTCATGATAATTACTCAGTTATAATAACTTTTATTGCGCTTGTATTAGAATTATCAATACTTACTATTTTAGCTTTTTATTTAAGAAAGGTTGCTTTTATTGTTCCATCAATACCTACCTTTTTTATTAAAAATTTTAAACCTCATACCACAATGGATTATACTTTTTGGATAACTTTTATTATAGTTTTAATAGGAACAGTTGATAAAGTAAATTCAAAAATAGATTTTATAAAGGAACATATAATGTAATCAAAAATATATATTTATTACTATATAAATATATATTTACATATTTATTCAATTATGATAGGTAATAATTTACCTAATGGTATTAATTATATTTTTGAAAATTCTGTTTTTATGACTATTTTTAACCATATAAAAACAGGTAACTTTGTTATAGATTCTTTGCTTTCTACTATTGCTATTTTTTTATTTGGACAAATATGTAATAATTTTAACAGGATATATGAGGTGCTAATAAATATAAATTTTGATTATTTTTATTCGCGTAATCAAATTACAATATCGGGTAAATTATGTACAGCATCAAGTGCTTTTGATTCTGTTATTACTAATACTATATGCAGTGATGGTTTTAAAGCATTAAATAAATTTTTAATTGATAATTTAAAAAATAATAACTCTATTAAAGAAATAAGAGAATTGATTAATAATAATCATGAAGATAATATTTTTATTGTTGATCAATCTACTAGTATTACATTAGACGAAAAAAAAAATATTTACTTACAAATTATAACAAGAAATGATGATAATAATGACGATAATAATAGTAAAAAATCTTATAAAATGGAAACAATACAATTTAATATTTTTTCTTATACATTATCATTACATGAAATAAATGAATATATTGGAGATATCACCAAATCTTATTTAAAAAATATTGAAAAAAATAGAGAAACCAAGCAATTTGTCTATAAATTAATAAAAACACCTCCGTCAAACGAAGATGAATATAATATGTATGATACTTGGATGGAAACTACATTTGAAACAACCAGAAATTTTAATAATCTGTTTTTTGTCGATAAAGATAATGTTTTAAACAAAATAAATTTTTTTTTAAACAATAAGGACTGGTATAAAAAGATGGGTATACCCTATTCTCTAGGAGTTGGTTTACATGGTCCTCCAGGAACAGGAAAAACATCATTTATTAAAGCTTTGGCGCAATATACTAACCGACATATAATAATAATATCGTTGAAAATGTTGAAAAAAAAACATCAACTAGAAAAATATTTCTATGAAAGCAGATATAATTATTTAAACAAAAAAAATTCCATTACATTTGATAATAAAATAATTGTTATTGAAGATATCGATTGTTGTGATGATATTGTATTAGAAAGATCTGTTAGAAAAGAAGAAAATAAAGTAAATACAAATTGTACTACAACAACTACTACAGACAAAGATACAAAAACAATTAAAATAGACAATGATCCAGATGTAACCTTAGATGATTTATTAAATATTATAGATGGTATACAAGAAACTCCAGGTAGAATATTAATTATCTCATCTAATTATTACGATAAATTAGATAAGGCATTAACGAGACCAGGAAGAATTGATATAAATCTTGAACTACAAAATGCTAATCATGAAATAATTCAAAAAATGTATAAACATTATTTTAACGAAACTATTAGTGATGATATTTTAAAAAAGATCCCTGAACATAAATATTCACCTGCAGAATTGGTAAATTATTACTTACAATCTAACAATAGTGAAATAGATTTTATTGATAATTTAATAGAATCATAAATTTTTCTTTGTATATTTTATATGAAAAATTTAAAACAATTTTACAATAAAGGTATTCAAGGTATATCTACACACATTTTAAAGCAATTTGAACACGATAACAATCTTAAAAAAGCAATTTATCAAGCAATGCCTATCTTACATAATATTAAAGATAATTCTTTAAAATCAAGAAATGACCTTATACAGCAAGATGTATTAAATTTTTACGATAAAAATACGGTTGTTCCATACTCACCTGTTTCAGCAAAGGGACCATGGATAGTTGGTAAAAATGGGTCTGTTATATATGATGTAGGAGGATATGGAATGTTAGGATTTGGTCATTGTCCTGAATGGGCTTTAACTACTTTAGCAAAACCTCATGTGATGGCTAATATAATGACTCCTAATAATATTCAACTAGAATTTACCGAGTTATTAAAAACAAAAATAGGAATGAACCGTCCAGATAAAAAATGTCCTTATTCCAAATTTGCTTTTTTAAATAGCGGTTCTGAAGGAATGGAGTTTGCACTACGAGTTAATGATATAAATCATGAAGAAAATATGAAACCTCCAGCATTTATAGTATTGCAAAGTGGTTTTCATGGAAGAACAACAAGCGCTTCTTTAATTTCTGATTCAACAAAAAAAACATATCAAAAACATTTGAAGTCATATGATACTAGTGATTCTGTTTTTCCTGTTATTGTAAATAATTTACAACATTTACAAGATACTTTTTTTTCATTAAAAAATGGAGGATATGATGTTAAAGCAATTGTTATGGAACCTGTTATGGGTGAAGGTAATCCAGGACAAATGTTAAGTAAGAATTTTTATAATATGGCTAGACAATTAACAAAAGATCATGATGCTAATTTAATTATTGATTCAGTGCAGGCAGGTATAAGAACCAATGGTTATTTAAGTATAGTAGATTATCCAAGATTTAAAGATGAAGAAGCGCCTGATATGGAAGTATTTTCAAAAGCAATTAACGCAGGACAATATCCGTTATCAGTAATTGCTGTAAACGATAAAATTGTGAATCATTTTAAAACAGGGATATATGGTAATACCATGACTGGTAATCCAAAAGCATTAGAAATTGGTATAGAAACATTAAAAAGATTAACTCCTGAATTAATAGATAATATTGAATACCAGGGTAATCAAATGACACTTATGTTAAATATGATTCATAAACGATTCCCTTTTATAGTAGAAGATGTTTCAGGACAGGGTCTTTTAAATGCCCTTCATATACATGAAAAATACCCCGTTGTAAATGGTAAAGATGGATTAGAGTATTTATGTAGAAAAAATGGATTAAATGTAATCCATGGTGGTAAAAATGCGATTAGATTTACTCCATATTTCAATATTACAACTGAAGAAATTGAACTTATAGAAAGTATTTTAGTGTATACATTAGAAGAATTTACAAATACTTATATAAGAAACAAAATTGATTAGTTTTTTAATTTATATTATATTTTAAAAAACTAATTACAATGGAGGCCATTTATAATAATTATTTACAAAATATGCGTAATTTGGTAAAGGAATTTATAGATGATTATAAAGATACAACTTTTAATGATGACTATAAAAGTGCAAATGAATTTTTGTTGAATTATTCCTTTGGTAAATTTGAAAGAGGAGAGAAGATTTTAAATCTTGAAGAGAAATATCAGAATTCTCTTGATAAAATAATGAATATAGAAAGAAATTTTGAAGAATCATTCAAATAATAAACAATATAAAAATGAAATATTAATATTATTTATAATGCTTAAAACATCTGTGCGCGTAAACAGATTTGTCCGTAAAAATTTAGGAGTAGTTTGTTCAAGAAATATTCATTATTTAAAAGACACTACAAAAACAAGTGCTATATTAACTCCTGGTTGTCTTCAATTTATTGAAAAGATACATAATAATAACATTGATAAATACAACGATGTACTAGAACTAAGAAAACAAAATAATGAAACAAAAGAGTTTTTTTTTCGTGGAGATACAGCTGAAATAAGAGATTCAGAATGGAAAGCGAATGAATTACCTAATAAATTAAAAAATAGAAATGTTGAAATCACCGGTCCAGGCAATAGTAAAAAAATGATAATTAATGCTTTTAATTCCCATGCTGATGGTTATATGCTTGATCTAGAAGACTCTATGACTCCATCATGGTATAATGTAATTAATGGTCATCATAATATTAAAGAAGCAGTAAGAGGCGAATTAGTAGATTATAAATATGATAATAAAGGGAATTTAATTAAAAAATATGAAATTAATAATGATAAATTACCTACATTTTTTACTAGAATTCGAGGGTTACATATGTTAGAAGAAAATGTAATAGTGAATGACAAACCAGTTCCTGCTACTATTTTTGATATGGCGACTTTTATGTATCATAATGCTAAATATATGATTGAAAACAACAAAGGTCCTTATCTTTATATACCTAAATTAGAAAGCTATGAAGATGCTAAGTTTATCAATGACTTATTAAATCAAACACAAACAGAATTATCTATTCCTATCGGAACAACAAAAGTCACATGTTTAATTGAAACATATCCAGCAATTTTTCAGACTGAAGAAATTATATATGCCTTAAAAGACCATATTGTAGGTTTAAATTGTGGGAGATGGGATTATCTTTTTAGTATGATTAAATCATTACCTAAAAATCATATCATGCCATATAGAGATTATTTAAGTATGGATAAGCAATTTTTAGAAGATTATGTACATCAAATTGTTAATTCATGTCATAAAAGAGGTATCTTAGCTATTGGAGGTATGTCTGCTTTTATACCAACTAGTAATACCGAAGAAAATAAAAAGGTATTAGAAAAAATTAAACAAGACAAAATAATAGAAATAGAAAGAGGTTGCGACGGAGCTTGGGTTGCTCATCCAGGATTAGTTAAACCTATTAAAGAATTATTTGTTGAAAAATTAAATGGAAGTGATAATTTACTTCATTATTTACCTGAAAATTATAAAAAATTTAACAACACACCAAAACCAGGTGAATTTGTAATTTTAGAAAATGATCTAAGAAAAAACATTAATATTTCCCTACAATATATTTCAGCATGGTTAAATGGGAATGGTGCGGTTGCTTTAAATGGAATGATGGAGGACTTAGCAACATCAGAAATTTCTGTATTTCAAATAAAACAATGGTTATCTAATAGAGAAGAGATGTTAAATGATGATAATAATTTTGTTTTAGATGAAGATTCATTCAGTAATGTATTAGAAGAAGAGTATAAAAAATTTATTTTTGACAATCAAGTTCCATATGCGAATCGTAATTATGAATTAGCAAAAAAAATATTAAAAGAGTATGTCTTAAGTAAAGAACATGGATTTTTACCAGATGTTGCAACCAAATATTTAAATATTAACAATGGATTTAAAGGTGTAAGATGGGATGATGCAACATATAATAAAATTTCCGGTTCAAGAGGATATGTTTCAGGTTTAGAATTAACAAAAATACGCGGTGAATATTTAAACAAATTTTTATATGAAGATAACAACGCAGCATATAAATTTTTAGGTACATCTAATGGTGTATCCGCAGTAAATGTTGTTGCTGGTGGAAATGGTATAGTAGGCCCATATGCTGGTGGATGGCAACATAACGCAATGAAAAATAGATTAAATATGTGTTTACCTGATACATTACATGTATCTCCTGAAGAATCAGCAAATTGCGCTATTGAAATCAATAATCATTTACATAGAGCCGATGCTGTTCAACATGTATTAAAAACTGAAAATCCAGATATGAAAACAGTTGATTATTATGACATGGCTTTATTATGTGATTTAGAACAGGGATGGTGCACACCTGAAAAAGCAAGACTTGGTGTATTATTAGCTATACAAAATGGAATTAATGTTATTCATATTGAAGATCAAGGAGAGAAAAAAAGATGTGGGCATCTTGGAGATAAGGAATTAAATAATTTTGATGACTATGCTATTATTATGAGATCAGCTAATTTAGCTGCTCAAGAATTATTAGGTCCTGAACAAGCCGATAAACAGTGGGTTCGTTTCGTAGCAAGAACAGATGCATTATCCGCAAAAAGAATGCACTATTCATCTAATTTAACAAATCCTTCTAATCCTGAATTTAAATTTATAGACTGGGAAAAAGGACCTACACCTGATGGAAAATATTTATATATTAAACAAGGTATTAATCATGAAACTGGTAATCCATGGGGATTAGATTTATCTATATATCGTGGAGCGCGTGTAATTGACGAAGGATTAGCAAGTCATATATGGATGGAGACTCCTGATGCGGATTTACACACTGCTAAAGCTTATTTAGATGGTGTAAATGAAATTTTACTACCAAAAGGAAAAAAAGCACAATCTTTATATAATCATTCGCCATCATTTGATTGGGATGTAAAGTTTTTTGCTGAAGCTGAAAAATTAACTGAGCAAATTATGGATTGGTCTGCACAAGATTATATTCAAACAAATGATGATGAATTAAAATTATTTTTACAAGATAATGGAGATTTATTACAAGGAGACCATTTATTTAATAAAGAAGAATTAAATGATATGACTAGATCATTAAAGAATATTAATATAATAGCAAAAAATATGAATCATGATAATAAACAAATTGTTCTTGATAACAATAAAATTACTAAAAATAATATTACTGAAATTATAGTTGAAAGAAGACTAAAAAATTTTGGTGAACAATTATCTACATTAGGTTGTAATATGCACTTAATTACATTACCAGAATTTCATGTTACAGCACATAACATGCATATATTATCAAAAGATTTCAGCAAAGATGGTATTAATGCTTTCGTTAAAAATGTACAAAGACCTGAAAGATTATATTCTCTTGAAGATCATACTTATACCTACTATAAACATCAAACAGCATCTGGTACAGGTGTTGAAGCAGCATTTAATGTAGCAGTCGGTTCTCATGATGTAAATACATTATCTGATTCAACCGAACAAGATGATTTAAAAAAAAGAGATTAATTGAAAAACTGATTATTTTAAAAATATAATTAATAATATAAAATATTAATTATATCTATATAATGGATGGAAATATTAAATCAAAAAAAGGTTTTAAAGAATCTCTTACAAAATCAATTAATTCAGGAATGGCAGGATCTATGGCGATGTGTATTCAAGTAACTAGTTTAATGTGGTTGCGTACAACAATGAATTATCAATATAGATACGGTAAAACTATTCCCGAAGCATTTAAAACATTATATAACGATGGGGGATTTAGACGATTTTATCGTGGATATGCTCCAGCATTAACTATTGCTCCTTTGTCTAGATTTGGTGATACGATGACTAATAGTTATGCATTACAACATTTAGAAGATACAAAATTACCAACAAGTATAAAAACAATGGCGGGTTCTATTTTAGCAGCATCGTGGAGAGTATTTTTAATGCCGATTGACGCGTTTAAAACAACATTACAAGTAGACGGTAAAGGCGGATTAGAAATATTAAAAAATAAAATTAATAACAATGGACCAAAAGTATTATTTAATGGAACAGTTGCACAAACATCGGCTACATTTGTAGGTCATTATCCTTGGTTTTTAACATATAATGTATTAAATCAAAAAATACCTGAATATGATAGTCAATTTAAAACATTATTAAGAAATGCATTTATTGGATTTAATAGTGCTGTAATATCTGATACATGTTCAAATTCATTAAGAGTTATAAAAACTACAAAACAAACAAGTGATAAACATATTACTTATAAAGAAGCGATAAAAACAGTAGTTGAAGAAGATGGAATTAAAGGCTTATTTGGAAGAGGATTAAAAACTAGAATTTTAACTAACGGTATTCAAGGAATTGTATTTACTGTATGTTGGAAATATATTGAAAAAACATTTTTTACAAAACCTTAATCTTTTTTTTTATATAAATACAAATTACTATACCATTCAATTCCTTTTTTATAATAAATATCATACTCATCTTTATTTAATTTATTATCATGTAGATAAGTATTTAAAAAAATATATAAATTACTATCTTCATTAAAATATTCAATAGAAATTTTGTTACCATATAAGTTACCACTAAGATTGTGTCTTAACATTTTATCTAAACTTACAGTTTTGTCTTTATGATCATCAGCTTTAACCTCATACTCAGGAGGAATATCCAATTTAATATATTTTATCATAAAAAAATGTTATATAATATATTATATAATATTTTTACAAAATTTTTATAGATACATTGTGTTATGGATATACGCCAACACATCATCTTCTTTTTTAATCATTTTTTTAACAACTTCCTTTGTAACAGTCATAGGAAATTCTACCTTAATGTCTTGTTCTTTATCGAATAGTTTTGTATCTGGTTTCATTAGTCTGTATAGATTTAATTTTGTATAAATTATTTCTAAACATCTCTTTAAATTTCTGACCCCCTTTTCTTTTTCGGTATATTCATTTACAATATGACTAAGAACTTCGTCACTAATTAAAATATCTTCTTCATTAAATTTAACTTGTTCACGAATCTTAGGTAGCAAATGACTCTTAGCAATCACAGTTTTTTCCTTATCTGTATATCCGTCTGTTTGAATTCTATACATTCTATCTCTTAGAATAGGATTAACTCTTGACTCATCATTATAACTAAATATAAACAAACATTTACTTAAATCGAAATCAATTTCTGAAAAGAATTTGTCATGAAACTGTTGATTTTGTGATGTATCAGTTAAATGAGTTAAAATACCTGTGATTTCTTCACCCTTAGGTGAATCACTAATTTTATCCAACTCATCAAAGAATATAATAGGATTCATAGTTTTACCTTGAACTAAAATATCTACTATCTTACCCCAAGTACTACCTTCATATGTATATCCATGTCCTTCTAAGAAACTACTATCTGTAGCTCCTCCTAAAGCCAAGAAAGCAAAATCACGCCCTAAAATTTTACTAATACCTTCTTTTACTAGAGTAGTTTTACCAGTTCCAGGCGGACCTTTAATAGCAATAGCTGTTCCTACCGCATCTGGATTAGTAATCCATTGTCCAATAAACTGCATAATCTGTAACTTGGCGTCATTTAATCCATATACAGCATCATCCAATACATTTTTAGCATTTTCCATAAATTCATGACATTTATCCACTCCATCACTAATTTGTAAAGGAAGTCTACTATAATTGTCAAAAGGAATTCTCATGAATGTATCTAACCAATTTTTCATTTTATAATATTCTCCTGCTCCAGGTTCCAAATAACGAAGCATATTTAATTTTTTCATAGCACATGCCTTATGCTGTGATGGAATATTTGATTCTAGTAATTGAAAACGATATGGCTTGTTTATCTTTAGTTCATTATTGATTTCTTTTACTTCTTTTATGATCTTCAATTGAGATTCGGGTTCTAGTTTATCAAAGTAAGAGAAATCGTTTAACATACTTTTTTCTTTTAAACATCTCTTAAATTCTAATGCATTTTTCTTTTTTGTTTTCTTTTCACGCTTTACCTTCTCCTCTTTCATATCTTCTTCGATATCTTCACTAATATCTTTCATTTCATTTAATAATTTGGAATCTTTGTTTTTTTCTAATAATTTTGATGTCATTTCTTTGAATTGTGATAAAATATCTTTATCTTCACTACTATAATTATTTTTCTTTTCTTTTTCTTCGTCTTCCTCTTCTGAAGAAGATTCTTCCTCCTCACTATCTTCCTCATCCTCTTCTTCATCATAATCCTCATCGTCATCTTCATCATACTCGTCATCATGTTTTGAAGAAGGGTTTCCGATTGTAAAGACAATATTAAAATTTTGATTTTTTCCTTTTTGAATGATAGTATTTTCTGCTTCTTCATCTGATTCTACATCAGATTCAGTCTCAGATTCAGTCTCAGATTCTACCTTCTTTTTCTTTTTCTTCATTTTTCTATCTGTCGAGTTTTCCTTAATTTTATCTACTGAAGATTTGGTTTTTTTTGATTTTCTTTCTTCGTCAATTTTCTTATCAATTTCTTCATATTCTTTAATTTTTTTGTTAATAAATTTAGAGGGAAACAATTTTGCTAGGAACTTTTTATATTCCTTTTCATCCATTTCATTTGAGTCTGTTGATTCTTCATAATCCTCTTCTGATTCATAGTCAGATTCATCACTTCCTTCCTCACTTTCACTGCCGTAATCCAAATTTTTTTCATTTTTTTTTTCCTTTTTATGCTCTTTCTTGCGCAGAGTGTATCTTGATTGTTGCTTGATATCAGCCATATTTACTATTAATACTATTATTTAAGTAATATTCATTTAGAATCAATTTTATTTTATTTAAAAAATAAATTGATTAAAAACAACATAAATATTATTCTGTTATAATAAAGAGGAAATGATGAATTCAAATGAAATTAATCCGTCTAAAATTATTGGAATTCAGTTTAGTATATTAAGTCCTGATGAAATTAGAAATAATTCCGTTGCAGAGATTACTAATCGTGATACCTACATTAATAATAAACCAGTTATTAATGGTCTATTTGATCCTAGGATGGGTATACTAGATCCTGGACTAATATGTCCTACAGATGGTTTAGATTACATGTCTACTCCTGGATATTTTGGACACATTGAATTAGCCAAACCGGTATTTTATATTCAATATGTTACAACAATTATAAAATTATGTAGATGCGTATGTTTTAAATGTAGTAAATTATTAATTTCAAAAGAAAAATATCATAATTTATTAAAAAATTTAAGTAACGAAGCAAGATGGAACAAAGTATTTCAACTTTGTGGAAAAATTGGAGCAAACAAAAGATGTGGCGAGGATATTGATGATGGATGTGGATGTAAACAACCCTCAAAAATTAAAAAGGAAGGTCTTGCTAATATTACTGCTGAATGGAGTGGTTCTGATGAACAAGATAAAGTTACTATAATTATGACTCCAGAATTAATGTTAAAAATGTTTAAACGCATATCAGATGAAGATGTTAAATATATGGGATTTAGTCCTATATTTTCTAGGCCAGAATGGATGATATGTAGTGTATTTGCTGTTCCACCTCCAGCTGTTCGCCCTTCGGTAAAACATGATTCGCAGCAAAGAAGTGAAGATGATATTAGTCATATTTTATGTAATATTATTAAAACCAATAAAACTTTGGAAGAAAAAATGAAACAAAATGCTCCTGAAAATGTTATTAATGATTGGACAACAGTCTTACAATATTATATTGCTACACTAGTAGATAACAAAATTCCGGGTGTCGCATCTGTTGCACAAAGATCAGGAAGACCATTAAAATCTATAAAAGAAAGATTAAATGGTAAAACTGGTAGAGTTAGAGGTAACTTAATGGGAAAAAGAGTTGATTATAGTGCTAGATCTGTTATTACTCCTGATCCCAATTTATCTATCCGTGAATTAGGTATTCCTTTAAAAATTGCTATGAATATAACAAAACCTGTTATTGTAAATGATAAAAATAAAAAATTTTTACTATCTCTTATTAAAAACGGTCCTGACGCACATCCAGGAGCAAAAATTTTAGAAAAGAAAAATGGCAACAATATTTCATTACGATATGTTGACCGCGAATCTATTAATCTTGAAAATGGTGATATTGTTCATAGACATATGATGAATGGCGATGCTGTCTTATTTAATAGACAACCTACATTACATAGAATGTCAATGATGTGTCATATTGCTAAGATTATGAAACGAGGTGATACATTTAGAATGAATGTAGCTGATACTAAACCTTATAATGCTGATTTTGATGGTGATGAAATGAATCTTCATATGCCCCAAAGTGATGTTTCAGAAACTGAATTAAAAAATCTATGTGCTGTTCCTTATCAAATTATTAGTCCTGCTAAAAGTTCAAGTATTGTAGGTATTTTTCAAGATTCAATGGTTGGTACATTCAGATTTACTAGAGAAGGTCAACAATTTCCTATTAGAAAAGCTATGAATTTACTTATGAAATGTGATAAAGTTAATGAAAATATTTTAAACTCGTTGGGGAAATCGGTTTCAAACTTTGAAATTTTATCTCAAATATTACCTGCGTTGACACTTAAGTATACATCATCTTTATTTAATTCAGATGAAAATAAAAAAGATTCAAATAATGTATTAGAAATTAAGAATGGAACCATATATAGAGGTCAAATAGAAAAGGGAATTCTCGGTTCAACCAGTAAAGGTATCCTTCAACGCATATGTAATGATTTTGGTAATTTTGAAGCATCTGATTTTATCGACAATCTTCAAAATATTATTACAGAATACATGAAAACAAGTGGTTATAGCGTTGGAATCAGTGATCTAATTGCTGATGCTAAAACAAATAAATCTATTATTGATGTTATTACTGAGAAGAAAACTGATGTTAAAAATTTAATTCATCAAACCAGATTTTCTGTGTTTGAAAATGAAACCGGAAAAACCAATTCTGAAGAATTTGAAACCCAAGTAAATGCTTTACTTGATGATGCTAGAGCACAATCTGGTATTATTGGCAGAAAATCTCTTGATAAAGATAATCGTTTTGTTATTATGGTTAATGCAGGTTCAAAAGGTAGTGAAATTAATATTTCACAAATGATTTCTTGCTTGGGTCAACAAACTGTTGATGGTAAGAGAATTCCTTATGGATTTGACGATAGAACTTTACCCCATTATCAAAAATATGATGATTCGCCAAGTGCTCGTGGTTTTGTAGAGAACAGTTTTATTGGTGGTTTAACACCACAAGAATTATTCTTTCATGCTCAAGGTGGTCGTGTTGGTCTTATTGATACAGCAGTCAAAACATCTCAAACTGGTTACATCCAGCGTAGATTGATTAAGGGCATGGAAGATCTAAAAGTTGAATATGATATGACAGTTCGTAATAATAAAAATAAAATTGTCCAATTTACATATGGTGATGATAGTTTTGATACTGTAAAAATTGAAAAACAAAAATTATCCTTAATACATATGTCACTTGATGATATTTACAGTCATTTTCATATTCCACAATCTGATAAGGATGAAGTATTAAAATCAGCTTTTACACCAAAAGTTTTAAAAAGACTTCAGTCACAAGAAGATAAGTGTAAAATTGTTATTAAAAAATGGATTGATTTTATGATTAAACAACGAAATGAAATAATGGAACATGTATTTAAATACAAAAACGATGATAATATCTTTTCGCCTGTTGCGTTTCAATATATCATTGATAATATAAAAAATCAAACTCATATTCAAAGTAATTCAAAAACTGACATTACACCATTTGAATTATATGAACTACTTGATTCAACATTTGAAACATTAGAAACATTAAATTATGTCAAACCTAATCGACTATTTAAAACATTATATTATTTTAACTTATCACCAAAAGAACTTCTTGTTGTAAAGCGTTTTAATAGAAAATCTATTATAACATTACTTGAACATATCGTTTTATATTATAAAAAGGCAATAATTCCACCTGGTGATGTTGTTGGATTAATTGCTGCTCAATCAATCGGTGAACCTACTACACAAATGACTCTTAATACTTTCCATTTTGCTGGTGTAGCTAGCAAATCCAATGTAACTCGTGGTGTTCCAAGAGTAGAAGAAATTTTATCTCTTTCTGAAAATCCAAAACAACCATCGGCTACAATTTATTTAAAAGAAGAAGATGAATGTGATAAGAAAAAAGCACAAAATATTATGAACATGGTTGAACATACTAGATTAGAAGATGTTATATCATCTATTCAAATATGTTTCGATCCTGAAACAGATGACCATTCAACACAAATTAGTGAGGATTCTATCATGAATAAACAATTTTATGAATTTGAAAAATTGTTAGATGAATGTAATAATGAACAAGAAGATACAGTAGAAAAATCAAAATGGATAATTAGAATTGAAATTGACGCTGAATCATTACTTGAAAAAAATATCAATATTGAAGATATTCACTTTGCTATTAGAAATAGTTTTAAAGACGAAGTAACTTGTGTATTTACCGATTATAATTCTGATAAGTTAATATTTAGAGTTAGATTGAATAAAGTTTTACAAAAAAAAAATCTTAAAACAGCTAATTCATTAGATCAATCAGACGAAATCTATTTATTAAAAAATTTCCAAGATAATTTAATTGAAAATATCGTATTAAGAGGTATTAAAAATATTGACAAGGTTTTGTTAAGAAAAGATCCTAATGTCATGAGATATGAAGATGGTAAATTCAATAGAAAAGACATCTGGTTATTAGATACAGTAGGTACTAACTTGATTGATATTCTTGCGTTAGATTATATTGATAATACAAAAACATTAAGTAATGATATTCAAGAAATGTATAAGGTATTCGGCATTGAAGTAGCAAGACAATGCATTTATAATGAATTTACAGAAGTAATGGAAGAAGGTGGGTTACCCAATACTCATCATCTTAGTCTTCTATGTGACAGAATGACTTATTCATATAAAATGATATCAATGTTTAGACATGGTATTAATAATGATGATATTGGACCAATCGCAAAAGCATCATTCGAAGAAACACCTGAAATGTTTTTAAAGGCAGCAAGACATGCTGAATTAGATATTATGCGAGGCGTATCATCCAATGTTATGTGTGGTCAAGAAGGATTTTATGGAACAAATAGTTTTCAAATTTACTTGAATCTTAACGAAATTACATCAAAATCTAATAATGATGTTAAAAATGATATTGAAAATATTGATGACATTTTACATAACGATGTAATAGATGAACCGTGTTCAACATCGAATATTATTATTGAAAATAATTCAATCAATATTAAAAAAGAGGACCTAGGTAATGATGATTATATTGTTGACCTATAAATAAATAATATATTATTACATATTAAAAAATTTTTATGTTATAATATAATATGACCGAAAATATCTTTTTTCATTATTTATTATATAAATTTGTACCTAATATTCATACATATGAACACTATATAAAAAGTAAAACTGAATTTGTTTTTAATCCAAATGGAATACCTAATATAGATTTTATTAACAGTCATTTTGCTGATTCTTTTTTACACAAAAAAAAATTTGATTGTTTAAAAGATTTATTAAATAATAATTTTATTACAACAGAAAAAAAGGATAGTTTTTTACATTATTTTCAAACTACTCAAAGATGTTATTATAAATTTAAAAAATTATATCACAATTATAAAATAAAAAAATCGAAATTTTATGATAATGATCATGATTTATGTTTATTGCCATTAAGTGAATCAAAAAATAATTATACTATTATTCAAAAAGATACTATCTATATTTTTAAAGTTAATGATTTAATTCGAATTATATTAGAAGGTTTAACCTATACATATGATATGTTTTTAGAACCAAAGACTGTAAAAAATCCTTATAATAATATAGAATTTTCTGAATATGAATTATATAATATATGTATCTATATAATAAATAATACCAATATTACATTACCACAATTATTATTTTCTTATTTTAAATGCGAATTCAATATGGCAAAATTCTTATTAAAAAATGAAGCTTATCTAAAAGACCTAGCTATACATAAATTTATAACAGAATTAGATGAAAATGATGAAGATGATAGAGATAAATTATATGAAAATATACTTAACATGACGGAAAAATCTAATGTTTTAAGTATATCTGATACATATCCGGTCGATGATGTTATAATAAAATTAAAACATTGTTTACCTGATTTTTTATTTTCAGAATATTCATATAATCCATCAAAAAGAAGAATTCATAAGCGAAAACTAATATCAAAGATAGCTGAATTTAACAGATTAAATCCTAGATATGGTAGAACAATTTTAAGAGTAAATCGTAATTGGATAAGTGAAATGGCAAGGACAAGAGAAGAAAGAAATATAGGTATCGAGCCTCCTTATATTACTCCAGAACCAAATATCACACCTGATATTACTAGTAATAATAATAATAATGATAATAATAATTACTCGGATTTAGATACAGAATCAGTTAACAGTGAAGATAATAATAGTAGTTCTAGTGAAGAAATATTAAATAGTGATAACAATGTAATTGTTAACAATAATGATATAACATGGATTAACAATATACTAGATGAAAATAATACCAGAATAATGCAAAATTCCTTTACATATTCTTACAATAGAACTTTATTATATGATGATGACAACTTACTATCTGCCGGTGCCAGAGGAATGAATAATTATTCATTTGATAATACTATTCCATCATTAAACAATGTAACTATAGATAATGTTACATCAAATAATATTATAACCTCTCCTACACCGTCGTTTGATATAAACGAAATTAACAATCAACCATATGATGCCGAAATAGGACCTTTTAGTCCGGTATCATCAAATTCATCATTAAGCCCATCAACTAGAAATTTAAATATATTAAATACTACAGAATTTAATATAAATACACAAGATGATGATGACAATAATGAACTAGCTTTATAAATTATTCTTTTAACTTTAATTTATTTTTACCATTTTTATTGTCCTGTATATTATTGTTTATATATTGGTCAATTGAGTAAAATTCAGTATTATAATTATTTTTATTAATTTTATCTGTTAATTCTTCAATATTATGATGTACACTTTCGTCTTCTTTGATTATTATACTAAAACCTGGCATTATTTGATTATCACCATGATGTTGCTGTGCCTTGGCATTTTGTTTTAAAATAATGTTTTTTTCATAATCACCGTTTTTTATAAATGTAATTTTCTTTTCCTTTGTTATTATATTGTTAAAGTATAGTATACCTATATTACTTGATTTTCCTAATATAAAAATATCCATTATAGTAAAAAAATAATTATCCGATAAAATAATACTTTCTAATGTTTCTTTTCCTTCTTTTACTTTATCAATAGGATGACCTTCTCTTAATAATGTATCATATAATTTTGTTCCATAATTAGATTCTAATTGTTTATATTGTTCTATTAAATTATTTTTAACTACTTCATTTGTTAATGTTTTATTAAAAATCTCACTAGGTATTATCTTATTACATTGCTTACTTCTAAAATATTCTCTTTCTTTATACCCATTTAATATATTTTCCCTTAATTTTTTACCATTAATATCTTTTATATTATAGCATTTGTCTTTTTTCAAATTACTAACTATATTAAATCGTTTACCTATTTTTACTTTTTCCGTATTTTTTTCTTTATGCTCTTTTTTACTTTCTTCTCTACTTTCATCTCTACCTTCTTCTCTACTTTCTTCTACCTCTTTTTCAATTATAATATCATTGTAATTTATTTTTTTATTATATTTTTGTAAATCAGTATGATCTATAGAAGAATCGTCGTAAGTATTTGTTGTTATGAATTCATTAAAAGTTAATTGATTTTTATTTTTGAACGAGTCAAAATAGTCTTTTGTGATATAACTTTGTGGTAAAATAATCTCATTTTCTGAAATATTATATATTAATTTTGAAAATGATAAATAACTATTTTGATCTAATATATAATTTCTTAATCTATAATGTCTAATTAATTCATCAGAGATTTTTGCATAATACATAGTAGAATTCAATTTATCTGACATTAAATTATTTTCAGGTATAATAAATTTACACATATCTGTCTCTTTTTGTAAACAATATGGTTTTTTACAATCATCAAAACATAACGATATATTTTTTATTTCTGATAGTATCTTTTCATCATATTTAATAAATTCAACATGATCTTCACACATTTTTTGTAGGATAACAATTATTTTTTCTAATTTATCATAATACATAAGGTATGTTTGTTTTTCTATAATATTTTGTATTTCATATCTATATGATTGATTTTCGTATTTATTTATTAGTATTTTTATAATATTTCTAAAAGAAGTATAGAACAATGTTTCTAATTTTATCTTATTAATATATTCTACTCTCTTCTCATCTATTTTTTGACTAGTTAATATTATTTTGTCAGCATCCATATGATTATATTGTTTAATATTCTTTTTTTCTCTACTTGAATCATCATCTTTAAACATAGGATCTTCATAATATTTTACCGGTTCACTAAATGGTATAAATTGATTAGTTTCTGTAATAATACCTATTATCATATCATCTTCTATTACTCTTTGCTTTGGATTACATAAAATATTAGCATTATGTTTTTTTATTAAATTTAAAAAACTTATTGTATTTTCATATGAATCCCAATCGTTTTCATCTATAAATTTCAATTTACTATTATCATTCGGTATATTACTTGGATAACATGGTAAATATCCTGTTTTTCCATCATTAATTGTAATATTTATACCAATTATTTTACCATTATAATTAATAACATAATGATTTAATATAAAACTTTTAAAAGCCTTCAGCTCTTTTTTTAACACGCTTAATGAAATGTTTTCTCTATAATTATACAGTTTCGGTAAACTAGGAAGAGGATTACATTTTTTAAAGAACTCATTCATTTCAATAATAAAATTTTTAATGTTTCTTAATAAATTACTATCCTTAATATTAAATATATTATTTAATTCTATTTTGCTTTTGCCTTTTACTTTCTGTTCTTCTTTATATGTATAAATTGGTTCATAATAATTTTCTTGTTTCACTAAAATAACAGTATGTTTATTCTTATCAAAATGACTATTACTATAATGATTTGTAGGGCATAATATTTCAACATTATTTGTTATATCATCTTTTAAAATTTCTATTATCACTAGATTTAATTCTATAGGTATTAATTGTTCATCTTTAAAACATAATATATCCCATAAATATTTATGATCAACTAAGTTATCACTTTTTAAAAATAATTTAAAATTCTCATAAGAATTAATAATTTTTTTTACCATTATATCGATATTTTCACCATCATTTATTCTTTCAAATAAGTTATTCTTTTTTATATCATTTTTATCTATTTCTGGTTGATACTTTTCAATATCAATATTATTATAATCTTTGTTATCAAATATTTGAATTAAATTTCCATTAAAATAACTTACAAATTTATCAATAGTTAATGCTTCTATTATTTTATCTACCATTTGATTTATTGTTAAAGGTTTTTTAAATGTTTTACTATGGTATTGGTAATGAATATCCGCAAAACAAGCAATAAATGATTTATTGCGATTATTTTCTACACCTCTTCTTAAAATGCATGTATGCTCAGGTTTAATTATATTTGGTTGTGATTCACACTCTCTATTATCTGTTTTTAATATATCTTGAACTCCTAATGGTAAATAACCCCATCGTCCTTCTTCTAGTAATATTTTATCATATCCCTTTACATAACCTTCTCTTAACACATTTACTTTATTAACAGATATTTCCTTATCATCTTGTAAACATGATTTTCGTTTGCTTATTTGGTCTTGACTATTCCATTTACCAAAACAACATGGAATACATTTACCGTCCTTGGATTTATTTTTTAAAAAACCAGGATAGTGTTGTATATAAGACCCATCACTTGCTTTATGCTGTGATTCAGCATTAAATTCAAAAATAAATTTTCCCCTTGGAACTTTTGTAGCATTGTGAGGTATAATTGCGTCTTTTCCGCCACAAACTCCCTTTTCAACATCAGCTTGACTTATACTTGTATTGGTTTTTAAACACCAATATCTTGGACAAATATACCAATTCTTATTTTTTGGATCAGAACCATAATTTATTGCGTGTTCATATGAATCAGGATATTCTTTATCAATCTTTTCTTTCTCTTCATCTGTTAAAATAACAGGTTGTCTTCTTGCATTCCAAGCACACATTCTAGAATATGACTGGTATTGCCCGTCTTTTTTCTTTAAAAATAATGAAGGATCTTTAGAATGCATCTTTTGAAAAAAATAGTTTGGATTACTTAATGGAATATTTTCAAATTTATTCTCATCCTCGTCATCAGAATCGCCAATACCACCAAATTGAATATCATCACCTATTTCTATATCATCTTCATCATCGTCATCTTCTTCATCATCTTCGTCATCATCTTCGTCATCATCAATCATTAAATCAAATAATTCATCTATTTCTTCATCATCATTAGACTCTAAAATATGACTTGAAGCAACTATTGGTTTTTCTATCGATGAAACAATATCTTCTTTTTTTTCTTCTTCTTTTTGTTTTACTACTTGCTTTTTACATAAATTATCTATATCCTCGTCATATTTTGAATTATATTTTTTATCAACAATTCGTAGTAATGAATCTATATATAAAAATAATAAATCTATATACTGAATATTATTAATATCATCTACTTCTATATGTATACCATTTGAGTATACTTCTTTTTTTATCAGTATATTAAATCCAGCACAATTTTTGACTTTTAATTTTCTATTTCCATGTAAATTTCGTTCTACTTGTTTTTCACCTAGAAAAATAATTAACGCATCTTTCGCCTCATCATTTGATATATGTAAATTTTCTTCCATTGTTTCTATTATTTCTTCATTTGTTAATGCTCTATTTAATAATTTTGTTATTAATTCGTCTTTCTCTGTCATAATATTAAAATTTGATACTCGCTTATATTTTAAAAGTATTCCCTTTTCTATCTTTTTTGAAAACACATTAAATACATGCGATAAACAACTATTATAATCTTCTACTTTAAATTTTTTATCCATATTATTTTCAATTATATATTTCATATCTAATATCTCAATATTTGAACTATATAAATCTTTAAATAACAATAACTTATATCCGCTTTGCTCAATATACTCTTGAATCTTACTTAGTAATGGATTTATATACTTGTTAACAACATCATTTATTTCATCGATTGATACTGTTTTTTTACAATCTATATTTACATCTATCATCCCTGTATTGCTTATTTTACACCATAAATTACATTTTTCGCTTTCAATATAAAAAGATACCTTTTTATGTATGCCATTATATTTCATAATTTTAAAAATGGTATTTTTTGATAAAAATGGTATTTTATTACCATCATCTAATATTGCTTCGCTATATAACCGTAATAAATCTTCTTTTTTAAAACCTGCGTTATATCTAATTAATGGAATATCTTGTGTGCTATTAAATAATTTAAATATGTTTTCAACCGGAATATTTATATCTGAATTTTGATGTATTAAAAAATTAATATAACTTATTCCTTTATTTGTATATTTTATCTTACTTATATTATCAATATCTAGATTTGGATTTAAATTATAAAACAGATCAATACTTTCCATCTTTTTATAAAAATAATCATTCAATAACTTTTTGTTTTCTGATAACATTTTTTCTTTATTCAAAGTATACTCGTCTTTATTAAAAATATTTTGCCTATACATAAATGGAAAGTATATTTTTGTTATATAATTAGATGTTAAATATTCATTTAACTCAATATCATCATATACATCTGAATTTAATACTAAAAATATATTATTATTTTCTATTTTACCAAAATCTAGTAATAAATTGTTATTTAATGTAGACATATATTTACTACCATACATATCCAAATCTTCATCATAAATTTCACAATCATATGGATTTACTATGTAATTATAATTAACATTGTTTGTACTTATTTTTTGACTTAAACAAACTTTTAATAAATCAAATTTTTCAATATTTAATTGTAGAATATCATTATATGTAAATACTTCCTTTTCTTCTAATTTATCAATAACACCACTAATATCACCTTGATCAATATTTAATAAATATTGAATTAATATATTTCTATTTAATTCAATTTTGTTATTATTGGTTAATTTTTTATATATCGATGAAGCAGTATTTATTTGTTTTTGAATGCCGAATAAATATATTTCATCATGACTAATTTTGGAATCAAATATATGAATTATTTTTTTTTTTATATCTTCAATCGTATCATCTAAATGTATATATAATTTTACAAATTCTACATCTATATTATTATTTTTAATGTTTGATGTTTCATCATCACTAAATATATTTTTAAATAAAGGATTTTCTGGCTCTATTTTATATAATTGATTTGGTTCTACATCGTTCTCTCCATCTTTTAATTTACGACTTCCAAAGAACACACATATTTTTTTTATATCATCTTTTACTATATAATTTAATTTAAATATATCAAACATATATAAAATAATCTTATATAAATATTTTATATATGAACTTCAAAATAATTGTAGCTGTAGATAAAAATCTTGGAATAGGATTAAAAAATTCATTGCCTTGGAAATTTAAATCAGATATGCATTTTTTTAGAGAAATGACTATAGGAGATAAAAATAATGCGGTTGTTATGGGAAAAAATACTTACTTAAGTATTGGAAAAAAACTTCCCCACAGAGAAAATTTAATATTATCAACATCAATGGATACTAATACAGAAAATATAAATGTATTTCGTAATATTGAAAGTTTATGTGATTATTGTAAAACCAAACAATTTGATTCTATTTGGATAATTGGAGGTGCTAATATATATAAACAATTTTTAGATTTAGATTTAATTAATATCATTCATGTAACCGAAATTGATTCTATTTATAATTGCGACACCTTTTTTCCCAATGTATTTGGTAACTATTATATGTCTCAAAATATACATGAAAATATTGAAAACAATATCAAACTAACATTTAAAAAATTTTATAAAAAATTAAATATATAAAAATCTTTGAAATATATATATATGTCTATTAAAGACAATGAATACAATGTTGAACCAGAAGTTCAACAAGACATAGATAATTTTATCCAAAATAGATTATCATTTCAGATGACAGATAGTGATAGGCAACTATTTAGAGATAAAGAAATATATTTATACTTAAGGTCATCCAGTAAAATATTTAAAATAATACCTGACCATATATTACTTGATATATTACTTAATATCGCGTTTTCATTAATAAAATCACAATTGGCTAAAAATTCTACCGATGTGTTTTTCATATCAGAACATAATTTTTTTATTAGCAAAAATAAAAAAAAACAATTGTTAAATTCTATTTTATCTATTATCAATCAAAATAGTAAATTAAAAACAGAATTTGATAACATATGTAAAGTTAATAAAGAGGAAATGAGCGCATTAAAAAATATATTAGAAAATAAAATATCACTACAAACTGGTGGTTCTAGCACTAATGTGATTATTATTGTTACACTTACTTTGGGAACAGCACTACTCGGTTATATTACTAATAATATGCTAAATGAAGTCACAATGAGTTCAAGGCTCGCCGGATATTATCAAGGAAAGGAAGATTATAGAAAAGAATGCAATTCTATTAAAAATTATAAATTAAAATTAAGATGTCTAGAAACTAAAGCTACAGAAGAAGCAACAACAGAAATATTAAAAACTATTGATTCTGATGCTAGTAGAGATGCTACATACAAGGCTGGATGGACCGGATATTTTTTAGGAGAAGACCCAACACAACATGCTATGGATGCTCAGAATTTTATTGAGAATTTTGGAGATATAACTTCTAGTGATAATAAACTGCCAGCACCACCACAAATAGTTCATATACATCATCATTCTTCGGATCCAGAATCAAAATCTATTCCAGCTTTACCTCCTGGCACGAAGGATGGAGATGTTGTTTCAACAGGAAATAAACGAACAGTTAATAGATTTGTTAAACCAGTTGATCCCAATGATAAAGGTTTGGTTACAACTTCAAAGGGTCTTACATCATCAAGTAAAGGACCTACTATTGAAATACAAGAATATAAAAATAAATATGTTATAGTTAATATCGATACAGGCAAACAAATGTACGAAAGAACAGGAGGAAGTTTTCCTTCCTATGAAAAGGCACTAGTCTTTTTATACAATAAAGGCTATATAGCAGACAATAGTCGCCCAGGCGAAGCACCAACAAAAGAGTCAACTAAATCTAAAGGCATTTTTGGTTTTGGTTATGGTGGTAAAAAAACTAGGAAACGAAGAAGAACATTAAAAAAGAAAAGAGGGAAAAAGAAATCTATGAAAAAGTAATTAAAATATTCTTTCTCTACATAATGGACATAAATCATGTGTAAATTGGTTTTTCTTAATATTTGATGCAAAACATGAAACACATAATCTGTGTTCACATTTTGTTTTAACATAATTATTATCACCTATATTTTCTAAACAAATTGGACAAGCATCTTCGTTATCAATTATTTTTTTCAATGTATTTTCTACTTCACGACATGTAGTAATACTATTTTTTAATTTAATTTCATCTAATATTTGTTTTGATCTAGGTTCCATACTAACATTATTATACAGATTATCATACAAATTATTTAAAATTTTATTATTTTCACTCTTCTCTTTAATATAATGATATCTCGTATTCATAATATTCATAATATCATTATAATAATTATCTGGCAACTTACCTGTTTCGATATAATTATTTATGTTATTTTTCATTTGTGCTTCTTTTATAAAAATATCAATTGAACTCATATTAATTTTATTAATTTAATTTAAAATACTAAAATTAAATCAATTTTTTTTATAGATCATAATATGGATTATCAGAAATAGTCATACCACAATATCCCATTGGTTTTTTTCTATAATCTACTGGTCTGTATATTTTAATTTCTGTTGCTTTTTCTAATATCCATTTAAAATTTCTCCAAAAATCCGGTGTATGACCAATACTTACAGTTCCTACATGACTTAATTCATGTAAAGCAACAAACATTAATGTGTTTTCATCAATTAATTTATTTCCCCCTTTTCTTGTATTTAAACAAAACGCAATTTTTTCACCTTTATTTTCACTATAAGCGGTGTGTTCACTTGTTGGTAATGTTTCTTGAATTGTTTTTGGATTATATCCTTCAACTAATCTTTTTGTTATTTCATTATTTGGCTCTGTTTTATGTAGATGTTGAACTAACATTGTACATTTTTCAGTTGTTCTTGCTAATAAATCGGCCGCCTGTTCCAATTGTGCACGCTCTCTAACACAGTATCTTTTACCATCAACATCTGAAACAATACATTTTAATTGAAAAGCATCAGATTCTTTGTAAATTTTTAAACTAATAAACAAAATAAATGCTATCATGATATAAAATAAAATTTGAGCTCTATCCATAATACTATATTAATATAATGTGTTATTATAAAATTATATTAATTTAATTATTGAGGTCCAGCACCTAATTCTAAAGGTACTCTCATTAAATCAGGGGACATTGTTGTTTGATTCCAAGGACCAACATTAGTTTGAGGGTTAGCTGGTTCAGATCTTAATTGAAGATTAGCATTTCTTAATGATTGACCAATTGTGTCAATACCAATATGATGTCCAGCATTTAACATATTAACATCACCTAATTCACCTTTTCCAGCAGGATTTAATCTTGCCCATTCGCTGTTTTCATCCTTTGGAAGTAATGAAGCAGGATCGGCAATTGGCTCTTTTTGGCAACTTGGTGGTAAACCATTAGCTGTGGTTGAAATACCATTAGCTGAACCAAAATTGCTGTTTTCTCCTAAAGGATTAGATGGTTGTACACTACTATCTGCTTCGGCAGCAGGATAATAAGGTTTATTTTGTTTGGCTACATTTGAAAATCCTGATAACATTCTACCTCTACCACTAGAATATTGATGAATAGCAATTCCTAAAACTAATATTCCAAGTAAAAATACTACTGGATTCTTTTTAACAAAAGTTTCAACATTTTTGAAAAGATTACTCATTCTATATAAAACTACTGATAAAATTTTTTTTATAATTATGATTTAAATTCTAAATTATAATTATAATTATGCTAAATTAATTTGATTATTAGTTTCAACATTCAAATTTTCTATCATATCATCAAATTCATCGTCACTATCATTATTAATTTCGTCTAACATATATGTGGTTTTTATTGTCTTTGCTTCTAAATAGGCCTGTATTGCCGTTTTTCTTGCCTCTTTTGCCTTGTTTCGTGCTTCTCTCCAAATTTCCATATATACCTCATTCGGTTTCTTTAAATTAACAGATTCATCATCATCGTTAAATTCAATTGATACTTCTTCTAAATCATATTTATTTTTTTCTTCTAATTCTTCACCCAATGATTCTTCACCCAATGATTCTTCTTCGAATGATTCTTCTAAATCATTATTTGATACCTCTTTTGATATTTTCAAATTATCTGTATTCACATCACCAGTGATTTCTTGTTTTTCTTCTAAATTATTATCTTTTTCTGCGCGAAAACTTATCTTATTCTCTTGCTTGATTACATCTGCTTCTGTTTCAACATTATCACCTAATACATTATTTCGCTTTATTAAACAGTTACTTAATAAATTCTTTTCTTGAATTATCATCGTTTGTTTTAATGAAATTTCTAATTGAAAACTTCTACTTGTAAATTTTACTCCTAAAATCTCAATTAACGGAATAATTCTATTGGATGTATCATCTAATAAATCAATATTTACTGGATTTTCGTCATCATCATAAACATTAAAATTATTTGTATTTATATTTGCTCTTATTAAATAAAATTTACCACTTTTATATGTTCTTACTGGCGATACAAATGCACTTTCTATATCTTCTAAATCCATTTCATTATGAAACCACACATTTCTTTTTTCATAAATTAATTGTTGTACCTTTTCAACTGCTGTCTCAAACCAATTTAAAATATTTTGATTGTCAGGTGTTAACATTAAATCAATATACATTTTTTTACCTGTTTTTACTATACCTTGTTTTGTTTGACAACTAGGTGATTGTAAATATACTTTGTTATCATTATTATAAATTTTAGTAAAATATGAACCTCCTTGTAGACCATTTGGGACTCCTAAAGTTAAGTTATCAAAATTATAATTATTAGGAAAACTAATTATATCCATTACATTTTTAATATATTTTTTACATTAATTTAACACGCATAAATCATTATTTTTAAATCTAAATTTTTATTATTATGAATAATGATTTTTATAAAGAATGTTTAAATGTATTAAAAGATAAGGAGATTAATGATTCTATTTTAGAAATAATTAAACCATTATTAAATATGATATTTAGAGATATTTATCCATACATTTATATTTCTGTACTATTTGTGGTTGTTAGTTTCTTGTTAAATTTAGGAATGTTTATTTTATTGATGCGTAATAAAGGTAATTTAACAAAAGTTATATAATTTTATCTTTTAGTAATATATAAACAATGGTCCATACCAGAGCACATACCAGAAAACTTAAATCTAAAAGAGCTAGTTATAGAAGAAGAGTAAAGAACTCTAAATGCCGAGGACTTACACGCACATGCCGAAAAGCTAAAGGTTGTACTATGACTAAATCCGGTAAAAGAAAAACATATTGCCGTAAAGTTAAGAACCACAAGGTTCGCAGCTTAAAAGGAGGAGCTCGCAGAAGATCTAGAAAAGCTGGATCAGTATTAAGAGATGCTGCTGTACCTGTTGCTTTATTAGCTTTAAACAACTATTACAGACCTGGAAAAGGTAAAAAAATGATTAAAAAAACATTCAGATTAAAAGGTGGAAAAAAATCTCGCAAAGGACGCAAAGGAACCCGTAAATCTCGCAAAGGACGCAAGGGACGCAAATCCAGACGCACCAGAAAACACTAAATTATTAGTAAATTAATAAAATTATATAAATATTAATTTTATTAATATATAATATTAAAGATGAGTGGAAATTTTGAACAAAATATTCAAAAATGGGTAGCTGTCGATAATCAATTAAAAATAATAAATGAAAAAGCTAAGGAACTTCGCGAAGAAAAAAATGATTTACTTGAAGATATAAATATGTATATAGATACTAATAAATTAACTAATGCTAGTATCGATATATCAGATGGTAAATTAAAATTTGCTCAATCCAAAATAACACAACCTTTAACATTAAAATTTGTAGAAAATTGCTTAACCAATATTATCAACGATCAACGACAAGTTACACAGATAATGAAGTATATTAAAGATAAACGAGAAAAAAAAGATATTTCTGAGATTAAACGATATTATAATTAAGCGGTATTATAATTATTAATTAATATTTATTTATTTTATATGGAAACTCCTTTAAACGCCGAAGATTTTGTTATATATAGAGAAAATGGTCAAATTATGAGTGGTGGTTATTCTGTTGATTCTATTTTATTAAATCAAAATCGCAGTCCTATTTATTCCTCTAATAAAGAACAAAGTGGTGGCAAAACTGTTAGTTCCTCTATGTTTTCTGATTTAGCCATTCCTGGTGGCTTATTATTTACAGCAAATAATAATAATTCTAAAAAATATGAAACCATTCATCATAATACGATTGATGATAATTTATTTGATAATTTACTTAAATTATTGGACCCAAACAACAAAAAACAACACAATTTAAAAACAAAAAAATTCAGAAACAAACATAAAACTACTAGAAAAAAAAAATAAATCACATATCTTATTATATAAAATATAATTATACTTTATATGATAAATAAATCAGAATTATTGACAACAATAAAAACTATTTGTACAAATGGTAAAGGTATTTTAGCAGCAGATGAAAGCACTGGAACTATAGAAAACCGGTTCAATAAAATTAATCTTGAAAATACACATAATAATCGAATAAAATATAGAAATTTGCTATTCACTACTCCCGACTTACATAAACATATATCAGGTGTTATAACTTATGAAGAAACATTATTAGACTTTAATCCGGATGGTTCTAGATTAATTCAACCATTAATAGATAATAACATTGTTGTTGGTATTAAAGTTGATATGGGTGTAAAACCATTATATAATGGATTTAATGAAACAGTCACACAAGGATTAGATAATCTTGACGACAGATGTAAACAATATTACAAAGCTGGGGCAAGATTCGCAAAATGGCGTTCTGTACTTAAAATTGACACCGAAAATAATGTCCCTTCTAAATTATCAATATCTTCCTCCTCTAATGTATTAGCTAGATATGCCTCCATATGTCAAAATAATGGTTTAGTGCCTATTGTTGAACCAGAAATATTAATGGATGGGAATCATACAATTGAAGAATGTGAAAAAATAACAACATATGTATTAGCGAAAGTATATAAGGCATTACTAAAATTTAATGTTGATATTGAATGTACATTGTTAAAACCTAATATGGTAAGACAAGGAGTCGCTAATATTGAACCGCTATCTTACGAAAAAATTGCTGAATGTACTATTAATAGTTTGAAAAGTTCTGTTCCTATTAATATGCCGGGTGTTGTATTTTTATCAGGTGGTATGTCTGAAGTTGATGCAAGTATTGTTCTTAATGAAATAAATAAAATTAAAAATAATTCTAATGACTGCCCATGGTATTTAACATTCTCTTATGGAAGAGCATTACAATCAAGTGTTCTTGAAAAATGGAAAGGAAGTGATGATAATATTGAAACCGCGCAAAAAGAATTACAACATCGTTGTAAAGCCAACGGATATGCCTCTATGGGTGTTTATGAAAATGAAACTAATATTGGCAAGTCATTACATGAATCAAATTATACATATTAAAAAAAATTATGCTTTGGTCCATAGTTCGTCTACTAAACCATATTTTAGACAAGTGTCAGCATCCCACCATAAATCGTGTTTTAGAATTTCATTGAGTTCTTTCTTAGGTATATTTGAATGTTCTTTATAAATATTTTTAATTTGGTCCATGAGGCGCTTATTATTAGTAAAGTCATCTTCCAATTCGCACATTTTACCCCATGAACCAGCAGATAATTGATGAACAAGCATGTATGAATTAGGTCGCATAAATCTCTGTTTTCCTACAACACTCATCAATGTTCCAGCAGACGCTGAAGCACCATCAATAATAGTCATTACATCAACTTGACAAGCTAATATAACATCAATCGCAGTAAACGCCGCAAAAACTGATCCCCCAAAAGAGCTAATATGTAAATAGATAGGAATTGGATCAATACATAATGTATTTGCAAGAGCTAGATTGTCTTGTTCAACTTCGCGGATAAGCGTAGTCAAAGCGAATATGGAATTGCGAGTTACTTCGGAGTAAAAATAGATATGATTATTCACATTGGTTATTTTTTGTGATTCAGCAGATGTAGAACAATTAAAAAGTTCCTTTTCGGGTTCTTCATCTTTCTCTGCTTTGTCTTTCTTTCCTTTGATTAAGAATATATCTTTTGCTTGATGTGAATAACGAGATGTCATTATATATAATAATATTATGAGTGTTTATATTGTAATAATATAAATTATAGGTAAGAAAATTACATTTATACTTTTATTAATTTTTAAAAAGTATAAATATTATTCATCAATCAGCGTTTGTTGAGCAACATTATTTATAATTTTTTCTTTATCTTGTTCACCATCCATTTTCATAATATTAGATATGATTTTCATGTATTCTTCATCATCCGCATATGTAGGATTCTCTGTTATCCATTTAGGTATTTGTTTCATATTCGCTTTGTTTATTTCATCAATTGCTCGTTTCATTTTATCTTTATTCACACTTTCTTGTTCCCATTTATCATTATCTTTTACATATAATATTTCATTTTGTATATTACTACAATGTATTGGTCGTTTATGTGTATCCAATTCTTTTAATCCGTCAATAATAATTTTACTAGTTCCTTCTACAAATCCTAACTTACCCATATTCTCCAAATCCTTCAATCTTAATTGAAGTGATTTTACAAAATCCATCAAATTAACAGCATCTTTACATGTTTCATTTAAGAATAAATTTATGTTAAAATTATTATTAATATTTGTATTGTGTGAATTTTGATCCCCTATTTTTGGAAGAATTTCTTGTATTGTTTTTCTCATTTGTTTATTTTCATCCATCATGGCTTTAAACATCTCTTTGTATTCCTTTTCTTCATCATTATCATTTTCAGAATCAATATTTATAACATTATTTTCATTTTTTTTTATTTTTTTATTTTTTTCATATTCTTCAATTTCAATATTTTTCTTACAATTTTTTTTATGTCTATAAAAACTTGAACTATGTTTATATTTCTTCCCACATCCACAAGTAAGCGAATTTTCAGTAGCATTTATATAGCATTTTGTAGCATTATGTTTTTTGCTGTCAAGATGTTTTTTGAAATCACTTTTTTTACAGCATTTATAATCACATTTTTCGCAATAAAAATCTTGGCGAATTTTTTGCGACTTCGAACTAGCAATATTCATATATATATGCTATATAATAATTCGCCTAAATAGTTTTCGAAAAAAAGTACTTTTTTTGTATCGTAACAAAATATTTTGCAAAAAACCGGTTTTTGCGGGGACCCAGTCTCAACGATTTTTTTTTTTTTTTGCAAATTTATAAATATTTTCATTTCGGAGAAT
>Ga0115008_10000243_pt1 | contig 38370 bp, 29 predicted proteins | sample FraStrMetagenome_FD_87164 | JGI IMG/M metagenome (GOLD analysis project Ga0115008, IMG submission 87164) | Marine eukaryotic phytoplankton communities from Arctic Ocean - Fram Strait ARC3M Metagenome | ecosystem: Environmental > Aquatic > Marine > Oceanic | place: Fram Strait | collected... | reverse complement strand
CGGCAGTTCTTGGCTCGTTGTGGGCAACGAACTCGGCCACCTTCAAGTGTTCAGCTTGCCCACTAACCCGCTGGCCGAACCTGATATGGAATGGCCTGAAGTCACCGACCAATGGAATGGGCTTTACGAAGGATTGTTCTGTGCACCAGCTCTGGCCGACTTGGACGGAGATGGCATACTTGACCTCGTTTTGGGCGTTCGAGATGGCGGATTGACCCTTTGGCGAGGAGAAGGTGAGGACGTCGTTCGCAGCTGTGCCCCCGCAATCAACGGCATCAATCCCATCGCTTTGACGACCCCGTCCTGGATACCCAGCCCCAACCCCATCGCTTCTGGCGGGCGCATGGCTGTGCCCTCTGAAGGCCTGGCCATTTTTGACCTCGCTGGCCGGGAAATCATACGTCTCAGGGCAACCAATGGAGAAGTCAACCTGCCCATTGACCTACCGGCAGGAACTTATTTGATTCGCCCTGAAGGGGCATTCAACGACGCGGGCGCCCCCCCATCTTGGAGAAGCGCCCGTCGCTTGGTGGTCGTTGCAGACCGTTAAGTTCGCCGGTGGTTAAACGTTCATGCCATCCAGCACGTTCGCCACTTCCTTCACGGCCTTCGCACTTTCATGCAACAATGCCATTTCCGCATCGTTGAGGTTGAGTTCAATTACCTCTTCGACCCCTTTGGCCCCCAATTTCACGGGAACTCCTAGGTGCACATCATTTAGGCCATATTGACCCGTGAGGCGGGTGCAACATGGGAAGATTCGCTTTTGATCTTTCACAATGGCTTCGACCATTTGAGCCGCAGCCGCACCGGGCGCATACCAGGCAGAAGTACCCAAAAGCTGAACAATCTCGCCTCCGCCTTTTTTCGTTCGCTGTACGATGGCCTCCAAAGCGTCTGAATCAATCAATTCCGTCACAGGAATGCCGCCAACCGTGGTGTAACGGGGAAGGGGAACCATGGTGTCTCCATGCCCACCCATGAGCACCGCCTGAATGTCCTTTGGGCTCACGTTCAAGGCCTCTGCTAGGAATGCACGGTAGCGTGCCGTGTCCAAAACACCTGCCATGCCCACCACACGATGGTCGGGCAGGCCCGCCGTCTTCCATGCTTGGTAGGTCATGACATCCAAAGGATTGGAGACGATGACGATGATGGCTTCTGGACTGTGCGGCAAAATTTGCGAGGTCACTGTTTTGACAATGCCCGCGTTGGTCGCGATCAAATCGTCACGGCTCATCCCTGGCTTCCGTGGAAGGCCACTGGTGATGACCACCACATCAGAGTTGGCTGTTTTGCTGTAATCGTTGGTAGAGCCAACTGTGCGGGTATCGTAACTGTTGACGGGGCTGGTCTCCCAAATGTCGAGGGCCTTTCCTTCGGCGAAGCCTTCCTTGATGTCGAGGAGAACAACTTCATTGCAGACTTCTCGGGTGGCGAGGACGTCGGCGCAAGTGGCGCCTACGTTGCCCGCTCCGACGACGGTGACCTTTGTGCGTTGGATCATATTGAGGAAATTGGGTGAATCGGTCTGCAAAAGTAAGGGACGGAATACGCCGCATGGTAGCTTGTTCGTTCCCAACTTGTCTCCTTGATGATGTCGCGACTATTTCTCCTCTTTTCTTTGGGGCTCCTTTGGGCCTCTTCCGCCCTCGCCCAGCCGGGAACCAATACTGAGCAATGGCCAGATGGCAGTCCCGGTTCCGACTTCAACGTCACCGACGCCGGTGGCCTCAAACAGGGGCGTTGGATCAGGGTTTACCCCGATGGCGGACTCTATTACAGTGGGTCTTTTGCCGATGGGCGCCCCACCGGTCACTTCACGTTTTTCCGAGAAAACGGACGTGTGTTGAGCGAAGTACAGCACGAGGTCAACACCGATTTCGCAAAAGCCATTTTGTACCGAGAAAACGGCAGCATTTCACACAAAGGGAGCTACCTCACGGTGCAGTTGGATGGCGAATGGCGCCAGTGGAAAACCGGACATTGGGAGGCATTGGATGCCCAAGGTCGCATTCGAGTCAACGAACAATACACCCGAGATACTTTGGATGGAGCCTTCCTTGCCTATCACCCGAACGGCCAAGTTTTAGAGTCAGGCCTCTATGCCATGGGCAACAAGCAAGGGGAATGGACAGCATTCGACCGTGAAGGTTTGGCTCGCGGCTCCGAAACATGGGCATCGGGAAAGAAAAACGGCCCCGCTCAAGTCATGCAAGAAGGTGGAAAGCCATTGAGCTCTGGCCTCTACGAGGAGGGACTTCCTGTGGGCATTTGGAAAACCTTCAATCCCAATGGCCGAGTGAGATCCTTGGTCACATACGAAGACGGGAGAGTGGTGAGCGAGGCCCCGCAGAATGGGGAGTTCTCATCCAATTATCCCAGCGGTCGCCCCGAATGGGTTGGCCGATATGCCCACGGAAACTTAGATGGCCCTTTTACCGCTTGGTATGATGCCGGCGAATGGACCATGGTACCGGCCGAGGAAGGAGGGGCAAAAAGTGGCCCGCCCGGGATGAGCGCTGGCGTTCGTCCCGGCAGCAATGAACCCCTGCGAAGAGAATTGCGGAACCAACCCATGAAGGAGATGGGCGAGTACACCGCAGGTGTAAAGGATGGGCCTTGGCGGCATTTTGATGAAGAGGGCGAATTCCTTCGCAAGGAAACCTGGACGCTGGGTCGCCTTCAATCCAGCGAGGAATGAGAGGCCTTCTGCTCAGCTGCATCTTGGTGGTGGCGCTCGCACAGCACGTGAATGCACAAATTGCGCCCCACCACCATTGGATCGGATTTGAAAGCAAGGTCGGATGTGGCGTTGACTTGGCCGACCCAAATGCAGGACTGGCGCTGCTCTCTCAGCGCGCTTTGGACCGAAGAGACAAACAAGGCATCTCCCTCGACTCTACGGACCTTCCGATTCCACCGCATCTTGTCGATGACGTTTTGTCTTTGGGCATCTCCGATGCTGGACAAGCCATCAAAATGTTACACCGAAGCCGGTGGTTCAATGGCATCGTCATTCAAATCGACACTGCCTTGGTTGATTCGGCTCAAGCCGCGACAATGCTCGCACAAATCCAAAACTTATCTGGGGTAATTGAAGTCCGGCGGGCACGTTGGTTCCAAAACCGAGGAGCACTGCCCGTGGCCCATGGCCCCCGGTCGAGTGTCATCTCCGAAAGCGGCTCTGCACCTTATGGTTTGGCCTGGGACCAAACCCGCCAGTTGCGGCTCGACTTGCTCCATGGACTCGGTCACCGGGGTCAGGGCATGATGGTCGGTGTATTGGACAGTGGATTTGACCGGATTGACACCAATCCAGCACTTCAACGCGCTCGGGATGAAGGCCGAATTCGTGTCGGAGGCAATTTTCCCAATGGCGGGGGCATTTCTTCCTTCATCTACTCCGAGCACGCACATGGGGCCATGGTCTTGTCAACCATGGCTGGCGTTTTGGACACGTCGGACAGCGGGCCCTATATGGGCAGCGCTCCAGATGCCCAATACGTGTTGTTCAGGACGGAGGATGTAGGGTGGGAGAACGTCGTCGAAGAGTACCATTGGGTGGCCGCGGCTGAACGAGCGGACAGCATGGGATGCGACATCCTGAACACCTCTTTGGGCTACTCCCTGTTCGACGATACATCCGCCCACCACAATCCACTCGATCTCGACGGCAATACGTTTCGCATCACCCAAGCTTCTGATTTGGCTGCATCCAAAGGAATGCTGGTCTTCAACTCGGCAGGAAACAGCGGCAACAGTGCTTGGCAGAAGATCACAGCACCCGCAGATGGGGACAGCGTCTTGGCCATTGGGGCAGTTAGCGCCAATGGCGTGCGTGCCAGTTTTAGCAGCTTTGGTCCAACTGCAGACGGCCGAATCAAACCTGACCTTTGCGCCATGGGGCAAGACGCGGCCTACATTCATCCTGACGGCTCCATCCGAACAGGCAACGGCACCTCGTTCTCCTCCCCCATCTTGTGCGGTGCGGCTACGGCTCTTTGGAGCGCCCACCCTGAACAACCCGCCTGGGCCATTCGAAAGGCACTTCTCGCGTCTGCATCGCAATGGACGGAACCCGACACAACCCGTGGATACGGCATTCCTAGCCTCTGGACTGCGCACCTCGCCCTCGGCGGTACAGCTCCAACATCAGACCAAGCGAACGTCGTTGTTTACCCCAATCCCGTCCCCTCTTCTAGCCAAATCCTTCGGGTGATGTTCCGCGAGCCTCAGCTCCTGTCTGCCGCGAACACACCGTTACAGTGGACCTTATTGGAATCCACAGGTCGGTTGATTTCCGAAGGCCAACTCGAACGTGGCAAAGAGGAATTGACCACGCTTACACTCCAAACCTCTGCTTTGTCGACGGGAACCTATTTGCTCTTGTTTCGCGGGGTCAGCGATGGAGCGCGGCGCGAGGCGCCAACAACTTGGGCGCGATTCGTGGTGGAATGACGTTCTTACCCACATGATTCTCCGGCTTGCTTTGGGATGGGCTTTGACTTCCATCATGCTAATGGGCGCTCTTCAGATGGAGGCGCAGCGTGACCGGTCTCAAAATCCCAAGCGTCAGCGCAAGGCGCAGATGCAGATGAAGCAAGAGCGAGAGAAAAAGCAAAACGATGCGTTTCGCAATGGCCGCAAGGCGCATTGGAAAGCCCAAGATCGCTCGACCCGAAAACGATGGCGAGCTCAACGTCGTGCGGCCAAACGCATGAGCCGTGGCGGCGGCCCCGAAAGCTGGCACTCCGGCATTTTCAAATCCCGGCATCCAATTCCTTGGACAAAACGCGCAGCCAACAAGATCGGCAACCTCTTCAAAAGCAAGCGGAAAAGGCGAGTCTACTGAAGACGCCTCCTTTCGGCTCCCTTTTTATGTCGTCTCAAAGCCACGAACCCGATGTCTTTCCTTGTCATTGGAACTGAAAATCTAGACCTAAAAAAGCCCCTCCAGAGAGGGGCTTTTTTGAGCCGATAAGCGGACTTGAACCGCTGACCTACGCATTACGAATGCGTTGCTCTACCAGCTGAGCTATATCGGCCTGATGCTGCTTTTTGCAGCGGGTTGGCAAAGATACGCACGGGACAAAAGAAGGTTGCAGTAGAGCGGTCATTTTCACGAAACTCTGTGACACTGCACTGAAAATCAGCCCTTTTTACCCCCCCATAAACTTTGCAAAAATTCGGCCAAACCGCGCTCCCGAGGAGTGCTGCCAAGTTTAAAAAACCGCCGGCCGGACAAGGCTTCCGGTAGCCCCTCTTGGCCGCTGAATCCCCCATGGTCGTGGTCATATTGATACCCGCTTCCATGACCCAGTTCTTTCATGAGTTTGGTGGGCGCATTCCTCAAGTGCATGGGCACAGGCAAATCCCCGTGCTGCTGCACGGCCTGTTGCGCTGCCCCTATGGCCGCATAGGCACTGTTGGACTTGGGACTCGACGCCAAGTACGTTGCACATTGAGACAACGGAATGCGACACTCGGGGATGCCAAGCCGTTCCACCGCATCAAACGTGGCATTGGCCAGCACCAAAGCCGTGGGGTTCGCATGGCCAATGTCCTCGCTGGCAGAAATGAGCAAGCGCCGCGCAATGAACTTGGGGTCCTCCCCTCCTTCTATCATCCTTGCCAGCCAATAAACAGCGGCATCAGGATCACTGGAGCGGATGGACTTGATGAGCGCAGATGCGATGTCGTAGTGGGTGTCTCCCGTCTTGTCGTACCGCGAGAGATTGGCCTGAATGAAACGGCCGACCAAGACGTCATCCAACTTCACCCCCTCCTTTGAGGCCTCTGGTTGGTCCTCTCGTTCAGAAGCTGCGCCCGCGACAACCAACTCCAACACATTCAACAATCGACGTCCATCACCGCCACTCGCTCGAAGCAACGCATCCCATTCCAGCACTTCCACCCGGTGATGCTGAAGCCATTCATCTTTCGCCAATGCCCGGTGAACGAGTGCCTCCAATTCCGATCGGCCAAATGCCTCCAAAACGTAGACCTGGCTGCGCGACAACAAAGCAGGAATGACTTCGAAACTGGGGTTCTCCGTTGTGGCCCCAATCAGGGTAACCGAACCACGCTCAACAGCCCCAAGCAAGCTGTCTTGCTGAGACTTTGAAAACCGATGTATCTCGTCAATGAACAACACAGCTCGGGTGCTGAACATGCCTTGGCGCTCGGCACTGTCGATGACACCGCGGACCTCCTTTACCCCGCTTCGGATGGCGCTTAGCTGATGAAAGGGCCGACCCGTTGCCTCGGCCATGAGCCGGGCCAAAGTGGTCTTGCCTACTCCCGGAGGACCCCACAAGATCATGGACGGCAATTGCCCTGCGGCCATCGCACGACGCAACGTCGCATCTTGCCCCACCAAGTGACTCTGTCCTACATAATCATCGAGGGTGCGCGGTCGCATACGCTCAGCCAGGGGCGCCTCTGTTTGCGGAGCCATGTTCATGATGTGGGGCTGTTGGCCGCTTGAGGAACGGCTGGATTCTGCAGAGAAACACCTTCCGGACGGCTGTGCTTCCATCGCGTATGGGACCAAAGCCAGTGCGCTGGCTCCTCCCGTATTTGGGCCTCCAACCGATCGTATGTCGCACGAAGCAAAGCGCCTTTTGGCCAATCGTTGGGCGCGTCCGTGATCAAATCATAATGCACTTCCCAATGTCCCCTTGGTTTGCCAGAGGCCCTTTGAACCCGGAAAAAGACCACCGGCATGTCCATTTTTCTTGCAAACGCTTCCAGACCAAAATGCATGGCGGTCTCCTGCCCCATCCATTCCATCCACCATGCCTTTTGGGGGTCCAATGGCCGCTGGTCGACCGCCAAGGTCGCCGCTTTGGACCGCCCTGATTCATCCATCATCCACTTGGAGACCGCCTTCATGGGCACGAGTTCTGTGCCCAGCTTGCCCCTGGTTTTCAATATGAGCGCGTCATAAAAAGCATTGGACAAAGGCTTGTAGACACCCATGACGGGCAATGGCAATGCCGCACCGGCTGTGACGGCATAGCGCTCCCAATTCCCATAATGGCCGCAGGAGAGCAAGACCCCAGGCGGGCGGTTCACGAATGGATCCAACACCTCCGGATTGACATGATGATACCGTTTCAACAACTCGGCCTCACCGGCATGAAAATGGCGCAAGGATTCCACAAGCACTTCTGCCAAATGGGTGTAGAAATTTCGGGCGGTTTTGACATGCCAGGCGGCATTCTCTTCAGGAAATACCCGCTCGAGATTGGCCAGCACCACCTTCTTTCGGTAGCCACTCCACCACAGGGCGATGCCCAAGGCATCTGCCAGTAAATACAGCAGAGGGTAGGGAAGCCTGCCCAACGGCGAAACAAACAGATGATGGAGCAATCTTGTCATGAGGCAGAGAGGCGCAGGCCATCTTCTCCAAGGAAGACACCGTCAGGAAGTTCGGTGGACACATCGGCATGAGGGCCCAGCAAATGACTGATGTGGGTGAGATAAGCAGAGCGAGGCGATATCCTGTCGATGACGTGCAACGCCTCTTCTAGGTTAAAGTGGCTGATGTGCTTCTCCTTACGAAGGGCATTCAACACCAAGATTTCCGTCCCTTCCAACCGCGCCCATGTCTCCGGGTCCAAGGCATTGGCATCCGTGATGTAGGATATCGGGCCTATGCGGAAGCCCAACACCGGCAATTTGTAATGCCGAGCGGGCAACGGCACCACCTCAACCCCTTCAATGGTAAGGGGCCCGCCATCCAAATCGTGCAAGCGCACTCGGGGAATCCCCGGATAAGGATTGGCATCGAAAACGTATTGAAATTCGCGGTGCAATGCCTCCTGAACACGCATTGACGCATACACATCCATGTCTCGCTTCTGGCGGAAGTTAAACGCCCGAATGTCATCCAAACCCGCCACATGGTCTTTGTGCTCATGGGTGAACAAGACGGCATCCAATGACTTTACCTCCCTCCGAAGCATCTGCTGCCGGAAATCAGGACCGGTATCGACAACAAACGTCTTGGGGCCTTCTGCAGCATGTTCACCATCGACTTCAAACAGCGCACTGGCCCGCAAACGCTGGTCCCGCGCATCTTTTGATGTGCAGACAGGACAGTCGCAGGCGATGACCGGAACCCCTTGTGAAGTACCGGTCCCAAGAAGGGTCAGGTGTACACCCATATAAATCCAAAGTTAATTCGGGGGCGCTCGGGGGATACGGCCTTGGGGCGATACCTTTGCGACACACCATTCTTTTGGAAACGTGGAAAGCAACCGTGTCGTTCTTTCGGCCAAGCAGAAGGCCCTTCGAATCAACATGAACCACGATCTCTACGGCACTTTTGCCGAGATCGGGGCAGGTCAGGAGGTGGTGCGTCATTTTTTCCGCGCCGGCGGAGCCAGTGGCACCATCGCCAAAACCATCAGCGCCTACGACAAGGACTTTAGTGACGCCATCTATGGCATCGAAACCTCAGGTCGCTATGTCTGTGAGCCGCGGGTTCAGAAAATGCTCGAGCACGAGTATCGCCTGTGTGAAGAGCGGCTCCCCCGTGAGAAGCACCCTTCAAAGAAGTTCTTTGCTTTTGCCAATACAGTGGCCACGATCAACTACCACAAGACGATCGAAGGGCACGGATGGTTTGGAGTGCGCTTTCAAACCGCGCCCAACAAACCACCGAACACCATCATCCTGCACGCTCGATTCCACGAGCCCGACGCTTTATTGCAACATGCCACCATTGGCATTCTCGGCGTGAATTTGATCTACGGCTGCCACTTTCTGTTCAAGCAACCCAACGACCTGTTGCAGAGCTTGTATGACGAATTGGACAAGGACCGCATCGAAATCGACACCATTCAAATGAATGGGCCCGACTTCGCTGGGGTGGACAACCGTTTGCTTTCACTGCAGCTCGTCAAACACGGCATGACCGACGCGGTCATCTTCTCCCCTGATGGCCGAAACCTGCAAGCTGCAGACGTCCTGTACAAGAAGAACATCTTGGCCATTCGCGGAAGTTTCCGCCCAGTCACACGCGTGAACTTGGACATGACCCAACGGGGTTTGGCCATGTTCAAAGAAGAGAATCGCGTCGAGGAAGACAAAATTCAATTGCTGTTTGAAATCACCCTCAACAACCTAAAAGCAGAGGGAGACATCGACGAAAAGGACTTCTTGGACAGGGCAGACATCCTTTGCTCTTTGGGGCAAACCGTGCTCATCTCCAACTATCAGGAGTACTACAAACTCATTGAGTACTTCTCGCGCTACACAAAAAAACGCATGGGCGTCATCATGGGGGGCAACGCCATGATGGACCTCTTTAACGAGCGCTACTATCGCGAGCTGAATGGCGGGATATTAGAGGCGTTCGGCATCATGTTCAGCCGGGATTTGAAAGTCTATGCCTATCCCTGGCACGATGCCGCGAACGACGTCCTGATTCGGACAGACAACGCGCCGATTCACCCGCGAATCAAACCCTTGTACGACTACCTCCTGTTCAACAAGAGGATCACCGACATTCACCTCGATGACCTGTCCTTGCTCGACATCTTCAGTGCCGAGGTGCTGCGTATGATTCGCTCTGGAGAGACGGGTTGGGAAGAGATGGTGCCACAGGAAGTGGACAACATCATCAAGCGCAGTCGGCTGTTTGGATATGCGGGACCCACCCCGACTGCCGGTTCAGGATTAACGGACGCGGCCATGCTCAATTGAGCTGGACACCTCCCGATTCAACACGAAAACATGCGACAAGCAAAAGGCGGCCCAAGGGCCGCCTTTTGCGTTGCGATTCGAAAGAGGATGGCTTACTCGGCCACTTCCGCCTCTTCCGCACTTGCTTCAGTCAGGTTGTCGAACTCATCTTGTGAGCCAACGACCATGTTGTGCCACTTGCGAACACCTGTTCCCGCAGGAATCAAGTGACCCACGATGACGTTCTCCTTCAAACCTCCGAGGTGGTCTTCCTTGGCACTGACGGCGGCCTCGTTGAGGACTTTCGTCGTCTCTTGGAAGGACGCTGCGGAAATAAAGGACTTGGTCTGCAATGAAGCACGGGTAATGCCCTGCAACAACGGACGGGCTGTGGCAGGAAGCGCCTCACGGGCTTCAACCAACTGACCGTCATTGCGACGAATGGCACCGTTCTCATCGCGAAGCTGACGTGCGGTGACCATTTGGCCTTCGGTCAGCTCTTTGCTGTCTCCGGCTTCTGTGACCACCACCATGCCGAACATGCGGTTGTTTTCGTCCATGAAGTCTGCCTTCTCAGCGAACTGCTTCTCGAGGAATCGAGTGTCGCCTGGATCTTCAACCACCACCTTCTTCATCATCTGACGAACGATGACCTCGAAGTGCTTGTCATTGATTTTCACACCCTGCAAACGGTAGACCTCCTGGATCTCGTTCACCAGGTACTCTTGCACGGCTGTAGGGCCCTTGATGGCCAAGATGTCCGCCGGCGTGGTTGCACCATCAGACATGGGCATGCCCGCTTTCACGAAGTCATTCTCTTGGACCAAAATGTGCTTGGCGAGTGGCACGAGGTACTTGCGCTTTTCACCGGTACGGCTCTCTACAATGATCTCGCGGTTACCCCGCTTGATTTTGCCGTAAGAAGCGATGCCATCCACCTCTGACACCACGGCCGGGTTGGATGGGTTCCGCGCCTCGAAGAGCTCAGTTACACGCGGCAGACCTCCAGTAATGTCACCAGACTTACCGGCGACACGTGGAATCTTGGCCAAGATGCGGCCAGTTCCAACCTTGTCGCCTTCCTCGACACTCACGTGTGCGCCCACAGGAAGTGAGTACACCTTGAGCACCTCTTTCTTCGGACCCACAATGTGAATCGCGGGGTTCTTCTTTTTGTCCTTGGTCTCGGTGATCACAATCTCGCGGAAGCCGGTCTGTTCGTCCAACTCTTCACGATACGTAACACCTTCCTCGACCATGTCAAAGACCACCGTTCCATCTTCTTCACTGATGATGGCGTTGTTGTAGGGGTCCCAAGTACAAATGAGGTCTCCCTTTTTGATCTTCTTCCCACTCTTGACGTGAAGAATACCACCATAAGGGAGGTTTGTTGAACTCAGAGTAATGCCAATTTCCGCGTCGATCACCTTGAACTCCGTAGAACGAGACACCACAACAGTCTCGACCTCGCCGCCTGGCGTGGTGCGCTGAACTGTACGAAGGTCTTCCAACTCCACCAGACCGTCTTGACGGGCTGCAATTTCATTGTCGTCCGAAATCTTCGATGCCGTACCACCCACGTGGAACGTACGCAACGTCAACTGCGTTCCTGGCTCACCGATGGACTGCGCCGCAATCACACCGACAGCTTCACCTTCTTGAACCAAACGGTTCGTGCTCAAGGCACGACCATAGCACTTGGCGCAAACGCCCTTGCGACTCTCACACGTCAAAACAGAACGTATTTCGACTTCGTCTATGCCCGCCGCTTCAATCGCTTCAGCCACCGCTTCAGTGATTTCCTCTCCACCGTTCACAATCGCGTCTCCGGTTTCAGGGTGTTGTACATCCAAAACAGCAGTACGACCTGTAATCCGGTCCGCCAATGACTCCACAATCTCCTCGTTCTTTCGCAAGGCTGTGGCGTGCAAACCGCGGATGGTGCCGCAGTCATACTCCGTGATGATCACGTCTTGAGCAACGTCCACCAAACGACGGGTCAAGTAACCCGCGTCAGCCGTCTTCAACGCCGTATCCGCAAGACCCTTACGGGCACCGTGGGTAGAGATGAAATACTCCAAAATGGACAATCCCTCCTTAAAGTTCGACAGAATGGGGTTTTCAATGATGTCCTGACCTCCTGCAGCACTGGACTTTTGAGGCTTGGCCATCAAACCACGCATTCCGCTCAACTGACGAATCTGCTCCTTGGAACCACGGGCGCCAGAGTGCATCATCATGTAAATGGAGTTGAAGCCTTGCTTGTCTGTTTCCAGACGCTCCATCAGGATGTTCGTCAACCTCGAGTTGGTGTTGGTCCAGATGTCAATGATCTGGTTGTACCGCTCGTTGTTGGTGATCAGACCCATGTTGTAGTTGTCCATCACCTCACCCACACGGTCATTTGCCGCATCGACCAACTCCACCTTCTCTTTCGGGATGATGATGTCGTTGAGGTTGAAGCTCAAGCCACCTTTGTAGGCCATCGTGAAGCCGAGCTTCTTGATGTCGTCCAGGAACTGAACTGTACGTGGCACGCCCACGGCGAGCAACACGTCTGAAATGATGGTCCGGAGGCTCTTCTTGGTCAGCAGGTCATTCACATAACCGGCTTCTGTTGGAACCACTTCATTGAAGAGCACACGCCCCACAGTGGTGTCCACAATGCTGGCATTGCCCATGTGGTCGTTCCAACGCACCTTGATGCCCGCGTGCAAAGCAGCACGGCCTTCATTGTACGCAATGATCACCTCTTCTGGAGAGTAGAAGGTCATGCCTTCTCCTTTCACAGGCTCCTCCTTGGTGGACTTGCGCTCTTTGGTGATGTAGTACAAACCGAGAACCATGTCCTGTGATGGGACCGTAATCGGAGCACCGTTCGCCGGGTTCAAGATGTTGTGGCTGGCCAGCATCAAAAGCTGAGCCTCCAAAATGGCCGCAGGGCCCAATGGGAGGTGAACCGCCATTTGGTCACCGTCGAAGTCAGCGTTAAACGCCGTACACGCCAGTGGGTGCAACTGCAACGCCTTGCCCTCGATCATCTTGGGCTGGAATGCCTGGATACCCAGACGGTGAAGGGTCGGAGCACGGTTGAGCAGCACAGGGTGCGACTTCATCACGTTTTCCAAGATGTCCCACACCACAGGCTCTTTGGCATCCACAATCTTCTTGGCTGACTTCACGGTCTTCACCACACCCCGCTCAATCATCTTGCGAATGATGAAGGGCTTGTATAGCTCAGCGGCCATGTTCTTCGGCATGCCACACTCGTGGAGCTTGAGTTCAGGACCAACGACGATCACAGAACGTGCAGAATAGTCCACACGCTTACCGAGGAGGTTCTGACGGAAACGTCCCTGCTTTCCCTTCAAGCTGTCTGAAAGAGACTTGAGGGGGCGGTTGCTTTCGGTCTTCACAGCTGAAGACTTACGGCTGTTGTCAAAGAGACTGTCCACAGCCTCCTGGAGCATCCGCTTCTCGTTTCGGAGAATCACGTCTGGCGCCTTGATCTCGATCAAACGCTTCAAGCGGTTGTTTCGGATGATCACACGGCGATACAAGTCATTCAAGTCTGAGGTCGCAAAACGTCCACCATCCAGTGGCACCAATGGACGCAACTCTGGTGGAATCACGGGAACGACCTTCACGATCATCCACTCTGGCTTGTTTTCAATGCGTTGGTTGGCATCGCGCAAAGCTTCCACCACTTGAAGACGCTTCAAGGCCTCGTTCTTCCGCTGCTGACTGGTCTCCGTGTTCGCGCTGTGGCGAAGGTCGAAACTCAACTGGTTCAAATCGAGGTTACCCAACATGTCGTAAAGCGCTTCCGCACCCATTTTCGCGACAAATTTGTTGGGGTCCTTTTCGTCCAAATACTGATTGTCCTTTGGCAACGTATCGAGGATGTCCAAGTACTCCTCTTCTGTAAGGAACTCGTTCACATCCAAGGCCTCTCCATCCGTCTTCGTTGCGAGACCCGGCTGGATGACCACGTAACGCTCGTAATAGATGATTTGATCGAGCTTCTTGGTGGGAAGTCCCAGCAAGTAACCGATTTTGTTTGGCAGGCTACGGAAGTACCAGATGTGGGCCACAGGGATCACAAGCTGAATGTGGCCCATGCGCTCACGGCGGACTTTCTTCTCGGTCACTTCTACGCCACAACGGTCGCAGACGATTCCCTTGTAGCGAATCCGCTTGTACTTGCCGCAGTGGCACTCATAGTCCTTTACAGGGCCGAAAATGCGCTCGCAGAAAAGGCCATCACGCTCGGGCTTGTAAGTCCGGTAGTTGATGGTCTCAGGCTTCAGCACCTCGCCATGGCTTTGCTCGAGGATTTCCTCGGGCGATGCCATGCTGATGCGAATCTTGTTGAAGTCGCTCGAGAGCTTCGGGGTCTTGTTGTTGGTCATCTTTTGGTGAAGATCAAAGGGTTGAAGCAGGAGTGACTCAGGCCTCCAAGGCCACGGTCAATCCCAATCCGCGCAACTCGTGCATCAATACGTTGAAGGATTCCGGAATGCCTGGTGTTGGCATAGGATCTCCTTTCACAATCGCCTCGTAGGTCTTGGCGCGTCCGACAACGTCGTCCGACTTGACCGTGAGGATTTCCTGAAGAATGTGGGAGGCACCGAAGGCCTCAAGGGCCCACACCTCCATCTCTCCAAAACGCTGTCCACCGAACTGCGCCTTACCTCCCAGCGGCTGCTGGGTAATGAGACTGTAGGGTCCGATTGAACGGGCGTGCATTTTGTCGTCCACCATGTGGCTCAGCTTGATCATGTAGATCACACCGACCGTTGCGGGCTGGTCAAAACGCTCACCTGTTTCTCCGTCGTAGAGGTGGGTTACACCAAAACTGGGCACATTGGCCTTCTCCGTGTATCCCGTAATGTCGTCCAGACTGGCACCATCGAAGATGGGCGTTGCGAACTTCATTCCGAGCTTCTCTCCTGCCCATCCAAGCACAGTCTCATAGATCTGTCCGAGGTTCATTCGAGAAGGTACACCAAGCGGGTTGAGCACGATGTCCACAGGGGTTCCGTCCTCGAGGAACGGCATGTCTTCCTTCCGCACAATACGGGCGACAATTCCCTTGTTTCCGTGACGTCCAGCCATCTTATCTCCCACCTTCAGCTTCCGCTTGTTGGCGACAAATACTTTGGCGAGTTTCACAATGCCTGCAGGCAATTCATCGCCTACCGTCACTTGGAACTTCTTCCGCTTGAACGTACCGAGAAGGTCGTTGTACTTCAGGTTGTAGTTGTGCACGACACGCTTCACGAGGAGGTTGTTGTCCTCGTCTCGTGTCCATCCGTCGGTGTTGACGATGCTGAAGTCCAGCGTCTGCAATGCGCGCTGTGTAAACTTGACGCCCTTCTTGATCTGAACTTCCTTGTAGTAGTTCATGACCCCTTGAGACGTCTTGCCTCCGACCACCTGCATCAACTTCTCGATGAGGTTTTTACGAAGCACTGCTGCCTCTTTGTCGAATTCTCCATCGATGGTCTCCAAGATGGCCTTGTCCGCAGCTTTTGACTTGCGGTCCTTGACCATGCGAGAGAACAACATCTTGTCGATTACAACACCAGTGGCGCTCGGACCAAGCTTCAACGAAGCGTCTTTCACGTCACCGGCTTTGTCACCGAAAATGGCACGGAGCAACTTCTCTTCTGGACTTGGATCACTCTCACCCTTCGGTGTGATTTTTCCAATCAGAATGTCGCCAGCACCCACATGGGCACCAATGCGAATCAGTCCGTTCTCATCAAGGTCCTTGGTGGCCTCTTCGCTCACGTTTGGAATGTCCGCAGTCAACTCTTCCTGTCCACGCTTGGTGTCGCGAACTTCCAAGCTGTACTCGGTCACATGCAGTGAAGTGAAAACGTCCTCTCGGACCACGCGGTCAGAAATCACGATCGCATCCTCAAAGTTGTATCCTTTCCAAGGCATGAAGGCAACCTTCATGTTTTGACCCAGGGCAAGTTCACCAGATTGGGTAGAATACCCTTCCACCATGATGTCTCCCCGCTCGACCCGCATGCCCTTCGTTACGATGGGCTTCAAGTTGATGCAAGTGCCTTGGTTGGTCTTGGCAAACTTGGTGATGTCGTAGACCTTAATGTCCTCCTCAAACGAAACCAAACGGTCGTTTTCATCCATTTGGTAACGGACGTGGATCTCATTTCCGTCCACATATTCCACCACACCATCGCCTTCAGCGGTCATCAGCACTCGGCTGTCACGCGCCACTTGACTTTCCAGTCCAGTTCCAACAATGGGGCTGTTCGGACGCATCAAAGGCACAGCCTGACGCATCATGTTCGACCCCATCAATGCACGGTTGGCGTCGTCATTCTCCAAGAAGGGAATCAAAGACGCCGCAATCGAGGCAATTTGGTTCGGCGCCACGTCCACGTACTTGATCTCCGTTGGAGCCACAAGTGGGAAGTCACCTTGCAAACGCGCCTTGATGATGTCGTTCTTGAACGTACCATCGTCATTGAGACCCACAGTGGCCTGAGCAATGATGGCACTGTCCTCCTCTTCGGCAGACAAATAAGAGATGCCCTCTCCACCCACTCGAGCCACTCCGTCGTTGACTTCGCGGTACGGGGTTTCAATAAAGCCGAGGCGGTTCACCTTGGCGTAGACACACAAAGAACTGATGAGTCCAATGTTCGGTCCCTCCGGCGTCTCAATGGTACAGAGGCGGCCGTAGTGCGTGTAGTGAACGTCGCGGACCTCAAATCCCGCGCGTTCACGAGACAAACCACCGGGTCCGAGTGCAGAGATCCTTCGCTTGTGCGTGACCTCACTCAAAGGGTTGGTCTGGTCCATAAACTGACTCAGCTGGTTGGTTCCAAAGAAGGAATTGATGACCGAGCTGAGGGTCTTGGCATTGATCAAGTCAGTTGGCGTGAACACCTCGTTGTCTCGGACATTCATCCGCTCACGAATGGTTCGAGCCATGCGCGCAAGTCCAACACCAAACTGGTTGTGGAGCTGCTCACCCACCGTACGAATACGACGGTTAGAGAGGTGATCAATGTCGTCCACATCCGACTTCGAGTTCACGAGGTCAATGAGGAACTTGATGATCAAAATGATGTCGTCCTTGGTCAACGTCCGTGACTCCTCAGACATGTCGATGCCCAATTTCCGGTTAATCCGGAAACGGCCGACTTCACCCAGGTCATAACGCTGCTCTGAGAAGAACAACTTGTCGATCACACCCCGAGCCGTATCCATATCTGGCGGCTCGGCGTTACGAAGTTGACGGTAGATGTATTCCACCGCTTCTTTCTCGCTGTTCGAAGGGTCCTTCTGCAGCGTGTTGTGGATGATGGCGTAGTCTGCTTGGTTGATGTCCTCCTTGTGGAGAATGATCGCCTTGGAACCTGACTCCACGATGAGCTCAATGTGCTCCTTTTCAAGAACAGTGTCTCGGTCGAGGACCAACTCGTTCCGCTCGATGCTGACCACCTCACCGGTATCCTCGTCCACGAAATCTTCAATCCACGTCTTCAACACACGGGCTGCCAATCGGCGACCCAAGACACGCTTGACGCCTGCCTTGGAAACCTTGACTTCTTCAGCCAGGTCAAAAATCCCGAGGATGTCCCGGTCAGACTCATATCCAATGGAGCGCAACAGCGTGGTCACAGGAAGCTTTTTCTTCCGGTCGATGTAGGCATACATCACACTGTTGATGTCTGTGGCGAATTCAATCCAACTTCCCTTGAATGGAATGATTCGCGCACTGTAGAGCTTGGTGCCATTGGCATGGCGGCTCTGACCAAAGAATACACCAGGTGAACGGTGCAATTGGTTTACAATGATTCTCTCGGCGCCATTCACTACGAATGAACCACGCGGGGTCATGTAGGGAATCGTGCCCAGATAGACGTCTTGGACGATGGTTTCGAAATCCTCGTGCTCTGGATCCGTGCAATACAGCTTCAGTTTCGCCTTCAGCGGAACACTGTATGTCAAACCCCGTTCAATGCACTCTGCAATGCTGTATCGAGGGGGGTCGATGTAATAGTCTAGGAACTCCAACACGAATTGGTTTCTCGTGTCTGTGATCGGGAAATTCTCATTGAACACCTTAAACAACCCTTCGGTGTCGCGGTCTTCCGGCTTGGTTTCAAGCTGAAAGAACTCGCGGAAAGACCGGAGTTGGATGTCGAGAAAATCCGGATAAGCAAGATCCGGTGTGGTGGTGGCGAAAGAGTGTCGCTGCTGCAGTTGTGGAGTCAACATGTTGTGCGGCTTATCGGAGGGGTACAAATCGCAAGCGTGCAGGTTGGTTTTGGAGGGGCACCCTGTTCGTTACAGGGTACAAGAAGGTCAGACCGGGACCTGCGCCCAGCCTGACCTTCTGAAATTCAGCGAGTTGTGATCTTACTTGACCTCAACCTCTGCTCCGGCTTCCTCGAGTTGAGTCTTGAGAGCCTCGGCCTCGTCTTTCGACACGCCCTCCTTCAAGGTGGCGGGTGCGCTGTCAACGATGCCTTTGGCCTCCTTCAGTCCCTGTCCGGTCAGCTCTTTTACGAGCTTTACAACAGCGAGCTTAGAGCTGCCAGCAGCTTTGAGAATCACATCAAACTCAGTCTGCTCTTCTGCACCACCGTCTCCACCGCCTGCGGCGGGTCCAGCGACAACAGCAGCAGCAGCTGCGGGCTCAATGCCATACTCTTCCTTCATGATCTCCGCGAGCTCGTTCACCTCCTTTACGGTAAGGTTCACAAGAGCCTCTGCCATGGATTTCAAATCAGCCATGATAAAATATATAAGGGTTTACTTTTTTAGTTGAATAGGGTTGTCAAAGTCAAACTTCGCGTTCGCCAAGTGCTTTGACCAGTCCGGAAATGGTGTTTCCACCGGATTGCAGTGCGCCGAGGACATTCGACATCGGGCTCTGGAGCAGACCAATGAGTTCGCCGAGGAGTTCCTCTTTGCTCTTGATCGCCGTAAGGGCCTTCAGTTGATCATCTCCGATGTACACAGCTTCTTCGACGTAAGCGCCTTTTAAAATTGGGCGCTCTCTTGTTTTGCGGAAATCTTCGATGAGCTTCGCAGGGGCATTGCCCACTGTGCTGGTCATCAAAGCAGTTTGCCCGTTAAGCACGTCAAAAAGTTCGCCGTAGTTGCGTTCTTCTATCCGTTCCATCGCAATGCGGAGCAGTGTGTTTTTCACCACTCGAATTGTGACGTCAGCTTTAAAGCATTCCCCGCGCAACTTTGTCGTGTCGGCAGAATTTAGAGACGAAGCATCCGCCAAGTACACCACATTGGTGTCCTTGAGCATGTCCTGGAGCTCATCGATCGCTTGATTTTTTTCTTCGCGTGTCATGGGTTCCTGGTTCAGGCGTTCAGAGACTTCGATTCAATCCGGACACCCGGTGACATCGTTGAGCTTATAAATACGCTCTTGATGTAGGTGCCCTTCGCAGCAGACGGGCGCAATCGAACCAAGGTTTGAAGGACTTCGCCAGCATTCTCCGCAAGCTTCTCTTTCGAAAAACTCACCTTCCCAACGGAAGCATGGATGATGCCGTACTTGTCCACCTTGAAATCAATCTTACCTGCCTTAACGTCTTGGACGGCCTTCCCAACCTCCATAGTGACTGTACCCGACTTCGGGTTGGGCATGAGGCCACGGGGTCCGAGAATTCGGCCCAAAGCACCCACTTTACCCATCACTTGGGGAGTTGTGATGATCACATCCACATCGGTCCATCCGCCTTTGATCTTCTCGACGAATTCATCGAGGCCAACGTGGTCCGCTCCTGCCTCCTTGGCCTCTGCTTCCTTATCGGGGTTGCAGAGAACCAGTACGCGCACATTCTTTCCGCTTCCGTGAGGAAGAGAAACTGTGCCACGTACCATTTGGTTGGCTTTTCGCGGGTCCACGCCAAGGCTGACGGCGAGGTCAACAGAAGAGTCGAACGTCGCTGCGGAAATTTCCTTCACGAGTCCGGCCGCATCGTCAAGCGAGTACGCTGTGTCTACGTCGAATTTTTCGAGCGCAGCTTTGCGTTTGCGTGTCAGTTTTGCCATTGTGGTTAGATGAATTGACGATCAGAAAGGCGAATCGCCGGTCACGTTCAGTCCCATACTCCTTGCTGTCCCTGCGACCACCTTCATGGCGGACTCTGGGGTAAAGCAATTCAAATCGGACATCTTGTCTTCTGCAATTGCGCGGACTTGGTCCCACGTCACTTTGCCCACCTTCTGTCTGTTGGATTCCGGAGAACCTTTCTTGACTTTGGCGGCTTCCATGAGTTGCACTGCTGCGGGCGATGTCTTGATGACAAAGTCAAACGACTTGTCACTGTAGACGGTGATTACAACGGGAAGAACTTTGCCTGCTTTGTCCTGGGTACGCCCATTGAACTGCTTGCAAAATTCCATGATGTTCACACCTGCCGCACCGAGTGCAGGACCAACCGGCGGTGAAGGATTGGCAGCGCCACCCTTCACTTGCAGTTTGACCATCTTGGCGACTTCTTTAGCCATGGATCTATTGTTTATGTTGAACAGGTCGGCCGCAGTGTCCAGGGAAGCATTCTGGGACAAGGCACGGGACGTCCTGGCTGTTCCTAATTAAAAAATGGTTTCTGTGAAAATTGTTTCGCAACTATCGATTAAGACTCCTTCTCCACTTGGAGGAACCCCAATTCCACGGGGGTCTTCCGTCCAAAAATCTTCACCATCACCTTGAGTTTTCTCTTTTCTTCGTTGATCTCCTCAATGGTTCCGTGGAATCCGTTAAACGGACCATCACCCACCTTCACCACTTCTCCAACCTTGAATGGAATAGCCAACTCCTCATCACTCTCGGCCAATTCATCCATTCTCCCCAACATTCTGCTTACCTCTTGAGGGCGCAAAGCGAGAGGATCTCCCCGCTTCTCTGCTCCCAAAAATCCAATCACGCTCGGCGTGTTTCGGATCACGTGAGGCACTTCACCAATCAGGGCACACTCCACAAAGACGTATCCAGGGAAGTGATTGCGCTCCTTTGTGACCTTCTTGCCATTCCGGATTTGCAACACCTTTTCGGTCGGAATCAAAATCTGACCCACGTAATCCGACAAGCCGGCCGCAGAGATTTCAGACTCAAGGAATCCCTTGGCCTTGTTCTCTTGCCCACCGATGGCGCGCACCACGTACCACTTCTTGTCGATCTCGCTCATGGTCTTGATCGGATTCAAATCACGTATGTGTAAATCATGCCAATCACACCTTGCCAGATGCTGTCAGCATTGTTCACACCAAAAACCCAATCCATCGCAAACACAACGCCTGCGATGAGTAGAGATGCAATGAACACCAAAATCGAAGCCTCCTGCAATTGCTTTGGAGCAGGCCAAGTGACGCGCTCCACCAATTCAGTGTAGCTGTCCTTCACATATTCAACGACGTTTGCCATGTGTTTGGGTGTTTTGCACGGGCAGCAGGACTCGAACCTGCAACCAACGGTTTTGGAGACCGCTACTCTACCAATTGAGCTATGCCCGTAGACGGCGAAAGAAGATGCCCATTATGGCATCTTCTTTCCCCTGGTTTAAGTATCTAATTATTGACTAAAATCAGCCGACCACTTCGGTCACCTGACCAGCACCAACAGTACGTCCACCTTCACGGATAGCGAAGCGGAGACCGAGTGACATGGCCACACCGTAAATCAACTCTACGCTGATGGTTACGTTGTCACCAGGCATCACCATCTCACGACCCTCCTCAAGGAAGATCTCTCCGGTTACGTCCGTTGTACGGAAATAGAACTGAGGGCGGTACTTGTTGTGGAAAGGAGTGTGACGTCCACCCTCCTCTTTCTTCAAGATGTAGACCTCAGCCTTGAACTTGCTGTGTGGCGTTACCGTGCCAGGAGCAGCGATCACCATACCACGCTTGATGTCCTTCTTGTCAACACCACGGAGCAGGAGACCAACATTGTCACCAGCTTCACCACGGTCCAAAATCTTACGGAACATCTCAACACCCGTGATGGTAGACTTCATGTCTTCAGCGTTCAAGCCGAGGATGTCAATCTCATCACCTGTGTTGATCACACCTGTCTCGATACGACCTGTTGCAACCGTTCCACGACCTGTGATCGTGAACACGTCCTCAACAGACATCAAGAAAGGCTTCTCGTTGTCGCGAACTGGGAGCTCGATGTACTCGTCCACGGCTTTCATCAGCTCGAGGACAGTGTCCACCCACTTCTGCTCACCGTTGAGCGCACCCAATGCAGAACCTTGAATGCAAGGCACGTTGTCTCCATCGTATTCGTAGAAGCTCAAGAGCTCACGAACTTCCATTTCAACCAACTCAAGCAACTCCTCATCATCGACCATGTCGACTTTGTTCAAGAATGGCACCATGCGTGGCACACCAACCTGACGTCCGAGCAGGATGTGCTCACGGGTCTGGGGCATAGGGCCATCAGTGGCGGCCACCACGAGGATGGCACCATCCATTTGAGCGGCACCTGTTACCATGTTCTTCACATAGTCAGCGTGACCTGGACAGTCAACGTGAGCATAGTGACGGCTCTCCGTCGCATACTCTACGTGTGAAGAGTTAATGGTAATACCGCGCTCCTTTTCTTCCGGAGCGTTGTCAATTTGGTCAAACGAGGAAGCCTCGCTGAAACCGGCGTCGGCCAGCACTTTCGTGATGGCGGCGGTGAGGGTCGTCTTGCCGTGGTCCACGTGACCTAGGGTCCCGATGTTCACGTGCGGCTTTGAACGATCAAACGTCTCTTTAGCCATGGTTTGGGTTGTTTGTGGTTAAACGTTATAATAAAGATGTACTTCTGAAATGGAGCCAATGACGGGAATTGAACCCGTGACCTCTTCCTTACCAAGGAAGCGCTCTACCCCTGAGCTACATCGGCAGTGGTTGAGAAGCGCCCCGTTGGGCGACCTCTCACATTGAGCGGGAGACGAGATTCGAACTCGCGACATTCAGCTTGGAAGGCTGATGCTCTACCAACTGAGCTACTCCCGCTTGCCCATCGAAATGGGTAAGTGTTTGTGGGGGTAATAGGATTCGAACCTATTCAGTCTAAGACAACAGATTTACAGTCTGCCCCGGCTCTCCAACTCCGGCGTACCCCCAACATGGTACAATTTTTTGGTCGATGATGGAGCCGGTGGAGGGATTCGAACCCCCGACCTGCTGATTACAAATCAGCTGCTCTAGCCAACTGAGCTACACCGGCCTCTGTCAAAGAACAAGGGCAAAAAAAAGCCCTCCCCGATTTAGGGAGGGCAAATGTAGTGTAGAAAACGCTGGGTACAAAGGGGAAAAACAAACTGTTATCTCCCGAAATGCAAACGGCTTAAGCGGCCTTGCCACGGACCTTGAGCAACTGCTTTCTCAAGGCCTCTGCGACCTCGGTTGTCGCCTCCTCAAAAGTGCCGGCTCGCTTGCCACTGTGAATGTCAGGACCTGGCAAGCCCAACTTGACTTCTACCCGCTTATTCTCCTTCTCCTGATCCTTGTCCAGACGAAGAAAAACGTCGGCCGTGAGGATGCCCGGATGGAACAGCGTCAGCTTGCTCAATTTCTCTTGGATGAATTCGACCAATGTCTGGTCTGCTTTGAAGTGAATGGACTGAACTTGAATTTGCATGTAAGGGAACTTGATGGTGAGACTTTAGAAAATGCCTCGCGTATCAAGTGGTGACCCTTTGTGTGCGTCCTTCAGCCTTCTCGTGCTGACGTGTGTGTAGTGCTGGGTGGCGTTCAAACTGCTGTGTCCCAATAACTCTTTCACTGCATTGATGTCGGCCCCGCGGTTTAAAAGATGCGTGGCGAAAGAATGCCGGATGACGTGAGGGCTGCACTTGTTAAGCGAGCTCGTCTCCGTAATGTAATGATTGACCCTGCGATAAACAAATGCTGGATACAGCTCACGGCCTCCATCCGTGACAATTAAGAATTCACTGACACCGGGCCTTTTAACCATGTATGACTCGGCCATGTCCAACAATTCTTGGGACACAGGGATCAGTCGCTCCCGCCCACCTTTGCCATTCACCTTGATGGTCCTTCGGCTGGCTTGAACGTCGGCATGCCTCAACTTGATCAATTCGTCCTGACGGATGCCCGTCTCATAAAGGAGGGTAAGCATCAACCTGTCTCGGAGCCCTGACCATGAGTCAGGGAAAATTTCGCCTTCTAGGAGCGCGGCAATGTTGCGCTCCGGCACGACCTCCCTCACTCGCTTTTCCAGCTTGGGGAGGGTAACCCCATTGCTGGGATCACGGTCGGTAAACGTCATGCGGCGTGCGAACCGATTGAAGGTTCTGAACGCACTGACTTTTCTGTGAATGGTCCGTGGGCTGCGGCCTTCTTGCATCATGTGCACCACCCAAGATCTTACCCAGTCCCCTTCAATGCCCACCAACTCGTGGTGGTCGTATTTGTCTGAGAGGAAACGCTGAAACTGGTTTAAGTCCGAACGGTAACATCGCAACGTGTGCACACTTCCTCTTTTCTCCTTTTCCAAGAAGTGCAGGAAAGCCTGCAACGGCTTTTGGGGGGTAAGCGTGGTAGACATTTTGGTTTGGTTACTCAATAATAACCCACCAAATCATCTTACCAAATTATCAGCCCATCAAAGCCTTTTTGTTTTTGTAGACGGCTTTTTTCATCGCTTCACGACGCACCGTCTTCGGCTTCACATATTCTTTGCGGGCGCGGAGCATACGCCCAGTTTTCGTGCGATCGAACTTCTTCTTAAAACGCTTAAGAGCGCGTTCGATGTTTTCTCCCTCCTTGACCGGAATGATAAGCATAATGGAAAATTGGACCGCGAAGATAGCGGATTTCAAGCAGAACAGACTTGTCTATTTCAGATTATAACCCGTCTTTGATCAGGCTACGGGAAATGACCAGCTTTTGGATTTCAGAAGTGCCTTCTCCAATCGTACACAATTTTGAGTCTCTGTAGTACTTCTCTGCTGGAAACTCCTTGGTGTAACCATAGCCACCGAAGATCTGGACGCCCTCGGTTGCCACCGTCACACACATCTCCGAAGCTTGATATTTTGCCATTGCACCGAGTCGGGTCACATCCCCACCGTTCTCCTTGGCCCAGCATGCCTGGTTAATCAACAATCTGGAAGCCTCAATGCCCACAGCCATGTCGGCCAGCTTAAACCCGATTCCCTGAAAGTGGGCGATGGGACGACCGAACTGCTCCCGCTCCTTTGAATAAGCCAGAGCTGCATCGAATGCACCTCGACCAATGCCCAATGACAGCGCCGCGATGGAAATTCGACCACCATCCAAAATCTTCATCGCCTGAATAAAGCCCTCTCCAACATCCCCTAGGACATTGGCCGCTGGCACCCGACAATCCTCAAAAATGAGCTCTGCAGTCTCGCTTGCGCGCATGCCGAGCTTGTCTTCTTTCTTTCCCCCTTTGAAACCGGGCATGTCCCTTTCCACCACCATTGCGGTGATGCCATGGCTGTCTAACAGCTCTCCAGTCCGAACCAAAACCACGGCGACTTCGGCACTGAGGCCATGGGTGATCCAATTCTTCGTTCCGTTCAGCACCCAGTCATCTCCGTCCTTCACCGCAGTGCAGCGCATGCGCATCGCATCCGAACCTGTGCCTGCCTCGGTAAGGCCCCACGCTCCGATGTGCTCACCAGTAGCGAGTTTAGGCAAAAGCCGGCGCTTTTGTTCCTCATTGCCAAAGGTCAGAATGTGATTGGTGCACAAGCTGTTGTGAGCGGCCATGCTCAATCCAACCGCCCCGCAAACCGCGGCTAGCTCTTCGATGGCCGCGGAATATTCGAAATACCCCAATCCAGCTCCGCCATACTGTTCGGGAACGAGCATCCCCAGAAGTCCGAGCTCACCCATTTTGGTGAACGTCTCACGCGGGAAATGTTGCGCTTCATCCCACTTCATGATGTGAGGTTGAATTTCTCTCGCCCCGAAATCTCTCACCATATCGCGGATCGCGGAAATGGTTTCACTGTCTTGGAAGTTCATTGCATCCGTTTGAAGCACAAAGGTCGTCAATGCGCCGTGTCATCCTGAGTGCACGTCTTTAAATGCGGTAAAATATTCTCCCACTGGATTGAATCGAGTGCCAGACATTCGATCAGGGTCTCCAAGTCTGCGCCATGGTGCTTCACATAGCGCGCGATGACTTGCCCTTTTTTGACGCCCACTCCAGGCAATTGAGACCACGATTGGGCATCCAATTGACCGACGCATTTCTTCTGAACTTGACCTGGCGCACATTTGAAATGCACCATGAGCACATGGGCCAAACTGTCCCACCCCAGGGCCTCTTCCAATTGCTGAACCCGAGAAAATCCCCCCCAGTTCCGCCGCGCGGTTAAAACCCGACCTGCAACCCAAGGCCCTACACCCCGAATGGCCATGAGCTCCAGACTGTCCGCTTGATTTAAATCCACACGCGATTCAGAAACACCACCCCTTGGCTGGTCCTCGACTTGAACGGTTTTAAGCTGGTGTTTTGCGGCGCTCTGCTCTGTGGCACGCTCAGGGGACAACGGGCCTTCGCGGCTGGGGAAAACCAAACGTCCATCATGCTGGGCGAGCCATCCTGTGGGGAGAACGCGCATACGCCGCAATACATCTCGCGTTATAATACCGCCCACCGCATTACGATAACGCACAGCCGACCTCGCTTGTCGCGGACTGAGTCCCAAGCGCACCCATCCGGCAGAATCCAGAAGGTCCACAGCAATGGGCCCAACTGCATCCTCATCCGTTCGACTCAAGGTCAAGGACGCCTCATCCATCTGGGTGGGCTCAGAAATGACTTGATCTAATGCATAAAGCAACTCCTTCACCCCAATGGGTTCTGGCACCGCGGGAAGCCTTGACCTCCAGAGCTCGACCCCGACCCACAACATGAAGGCCAGCCCAAGAAGCCATGTTCCGAGGCGCTCCGACTTCAATGGAGGCGGGACAAAAAATGGCCGCAATCGAAATCAGTCGTAGCGCTTGATTTCGCCGGACTTTACTCGTTTTAGGTAATCCGTAAGGTCACCCTTGACCTCCCCTGCCAAGAAGTAAAGCCCCAACACATTCGGGAAGCACATGGCAAAAATCATCGCGTCTCCAAAGTCAAAGACACTGCTCGCGCTGATGGCAGACCCAATCACCACAAAGACGCAGAAGATGGCCTTGTAGCTCAAGTCTGCAGCCCGCGTCTCGCCAAACAGGTAGGTCCATGCCTTGAGCCCATAGTAACTCCACGAAATCATGGTCGAAAGCGCAAACAAAATCACGGCCAAAGAAAGCACTCCTGGGAACCAAGAAATGCTCTGCTCGAAGCTGCTTGAGGTGAGTCCAATGGCGTCCAATGATCCAGCCTGAGCATTGCCGAATACAGTAACAGCATCATATTGACCATAGTCTGTGATCACGATTACAAGAGCGGTCATGGTGCAGATGACCACGGTATCGATGAATGGCTCGAGCAACGCCACGATGCCCTCACTTACGGGCTCGTCTGTCTTGGCTGCACTGTGCGCAATGGATGCCGAACCGATGCCCGCTTCATTGGAGAATGCCGCTCTGCGAATGCCTTGAATCAGGACCCCAACGAGTCCACCGTACATCGCATCTGGATCAAACGCACCACTGATGATGCGGCTAAAAGCCGTCGGCACCGCACCCAAATTGGTCAAAATCACCCAAAGCGCGCCCAAAATGTATATGCCCACCATAAAGGGAACAATCTTGTCTGTCACTTTCGCTATCGACTTGATGCCTCCGAGAATGACCACACCAACGACGCCGGCCATCAGCACGCCGAACACCCAACCTTGGCCGAAAAGGAAACTCGATTCTCCGCCTGTGACCGCAATGAGCTGCTGGGTCGCTTGGTTGATTTGGACCATGTTGCCTCCTCCAAAGGAGCCTCCAATGCATGCAATGGCAAAGAGAACAGCCAACACCTTACCTAAACCACCTTTGCCTTGCTTGGCCAACCCATCGCGCAAGTAATACATCGGACCACCGGAGACGGATCCATCCGGATTCTGCCTGCGGTATTTGAGTCCCAGTGTGCACTCAATGAACTTGCTGCTCATCCCGAACAATCCGGCAATGATCATCCAGAAGGTGGCTCCCGGACCGCCCAAAGAAACCGCAACCGCGACACCTGCGATGTTTCCTACACCCACAGTGCCACTCAATGCAGCGGTCAGTGCTTGAAAATGCGACACCTCACCTTGATGGTTGGGGTTGTCATATTTCCCTCGGACAACGTCCAAGGCATGCCGAAAAGCGCGGATGTTGACGAACTTGAAATAGACCGTAAAAAACAAGGCCCCAACAAACAACCAAATCAAAACAAACGGAACGGTAAACCCTCCCAGCTCTACGCTCCAAAAGATGATGGAGGTGATCACTTCCGTGACCGGGCCCATCACGTTGTTAATGGCGTCATCCACAGAAGCTGCAGAGGCTTGAAATGGAAGAAAAAGAAGGGCAATCAGCGCAGTGCTGGCGGCGATCAAGCGTTGCATGAAAATTGGATTGAGTTGCGTTGGGCGCAATATAGGCCCCGCAACATGCTCCCGACAGATGGAATCAATCTGGAGTTTGCAAACCGAACAAACGGTTGAGCAGACGCAACTGGTTCTCGTTACCGAGAACGAACAGTTTACAAGCGTTGTCAAGCGGTGTATTTGGACCGGGATTGATGATGAACTCCCCTGCGGATGTTTTAACACCAATCACATTCACCCCCAATCGGTTTCGCGCATCCACCTCACCAAGTGTTGGCAAACGGTATTCACTGGGCAAATCCTTGACGTCCACCTCTTCCAAATTGATGGCGTCCTTGCCTTGGATTCGGATGTGGTCAATGAAGTCCATGACATCCGGATTGACCACAAGAGAGGCCATGTGCGCGCCCCCAACGGTGTCCGGCATGATCACGTTGTCTGCCCCTGCCCGCCGCAACTTTGCAACGGAAGCTGCTTGAGATGCGCGGCTGATGATGGTGGCTTCTTCGTTGTGCTCCCGCACGGACAGCACCGTGTACAAGTTGTCCGCGTCGCTCGGCAACGTACAAATGACGGCGTGCGCCCGCTCCACTGCAGCGGCCATCAAGCGGTCATCTCGTGTTGCATCACCGGCGATGACCAATGGCGTCAACCCCTCGCGCAACTGAGTCACCAGCTCCTCGTCTTTCTCTACAATCACCACTTCGTGGCCCTTGGCTTGCAAGTCCGCATAGGCCTTCTCGCCCACACGCCCATAGCCGCAGACAATCACATGGCCGTCTAAGTTGTCGATGGTTCGTTCCAATTTCCTTGCATTAAAGAGGTCCCGATATTCCCCTGCCACGAAGTACGTCGTTATGGCCGAGATCGTATAGGCGAATGTACCGATTGAGAAAATGATGAGCAGCGAGGTGAACACCATCCCATTCGGGCTCAACTCATGCACCTCTCGGAAACCCACCGTACTGACCGTGATCATGGTCATGTAGAAGGCCTCGATGAAGGTGTAACCTTCGAGCACCATAAACCCCACGCTTCCGACCACAATCACCAAGGCCACCACGGCCAAAGACAGGGCAATTCTGCTGAAGGATTTGAATCGATAGAGCACAGTGGAAAGTTAACGGGATGTCATCAATTCCTCGGCCATGGCATTTTGAATGCGCAATGCTTCTTTTCGAGCGGCTTCTGCAAAGTCTTCACCTGAAGACGCATAGAGCAAGCTTCGGCCAACATTGACAAGCAAACCGCCAGCCAACGGAGCGGACCATCCCGCTTGGCAGACCGCCGATAAAGTTCCGCCTTGAGCGCCGACACCGGGGACCAACAAGAATCGATCTGGCACCACCTCACGCACTTCAGACAACCATTCTGGCCGTGTAGCACCCACCACGTACATCAGCCGCTCAGCGCCTTTGTACTGCTGGCTAACCTCCAAGACGCGTCGCCACAATGGAGCACCATGGTCTCCTCCGTGAAATTCGAAATCTTCCGCACCAGGGTTGGACGTCGCAGCCAAAAGAATGGTCCACTTGTCCTCGAAGGCCAAGAAAGGCTCCACACTGTCCCTTCCCATATAAGGGGCCACAGTGACCGCATCGGCGCCCCAAGCTTCAAAAGCCGCTTGAGCATAACGCGTGGCCGTGTTCCCAATGTCGCCACGTTTGGCATCCGCGATCCGAAGGCACCCTTCAGGAATGGCCTTCATCGTTTCACTCAAGACATTCCAACCCTCCGGCCCCAAGGCTTCATAAAATGCCACATTGGGCTTGTAGGCCACGGCCAAATCAGAAGTGGCCTCTATAATGGCACGGTTGAAGGCGAGAATGGCCTCAGTTCCGCTCCCCAAATGAGCGGGTATTCTTGCAGGATCGGGGTCCAAACCCACACACAAGAATGACTGCTTTGCACGAATGGTGTTGATGAGCGTCTGGCGGTCCATGGTTGGCGAAGATACCCTTCGGCAGGAATCCATCGGAACGTTCACGAACGTCCGCCATCAACGCCCGCTTGCTTGAGCCTTTCGGTCCGTTCCACCGTGCGCAATGCATCTATGAGCTCTTGAAGATCGCCGCCCAAAACGCGCTCTAAAGCATGAAGGGTCAGTCCAATCCGATGGTCGGTAACACGGCCTTGAGAATAATTGTAAGTGCGGATTTTCCCTGACCGGTCCCCAGTTCCCACTTGTGACTTCCTTTCCGCAGCCTCTTTGGCCCGACGGACGCGATCTTCCGCCTCCCACAATCGGGTCCTGAGCACGCCCAAGGCTTGATCGTAGTTCGCATGCTGCGAACGTCCGTCTTGACACTCGACGACCACACCCGTGGGCAAGTGGGTAAGCCGCACTGCACTCTCTGTCTTGTTTACGTGCTGCCCTCCTGCACCGCTCGCACGAAACGTGTCCTTGCGAATGTCTTTGAGGTCGAGTTTGAAATCCGCTTGCTCGGCTTGGGGCAAAATGGCCACAGTTGCGGCACTGGTGTGGACGCGTCCTTGTGACTCCGTGGCGGGAACACGTTGAACACGGTGGGTGCCACTTTCGTATTTCAAGTGGCCGAAAACAGCATTCCCAGAAATCCGGGCCACAATCTCCTTGTATCCGCCTGCCGTTCCATCATGCGCACCAATGACCTCCATCTTCCAGCCCTTGCCATCCACATAGCGCTGGTACATGCGGAACAAATCCCCAGCCCAAATCGCAGCCTCATCTCCGCCTGCCCCGCCCCTCAATTCGAGCACACAATCGCGCTGATCGCTTGGGTCATCGGGAACAAGGGCTTCTTGCAATTCTAGGGTCAATGCCTTCAGTACGGCCTCCAAACGGCCGACCTCCTCGCGAGCCATTTCCCGAAGCTCCGCATCTTCACTGTCCCGGTCAACTTTGGCCTCTTCTAGGCCCTCCCATGTTTTTCTGTATCGGCGAACCCGTTTCACAAGGGGATCGAGCGTGTTGTAATCCCGCATGGCCGAACGATAGGCCTCTGGGTCACCAATCACACTGGGGTCAATGACGCGCATCGACAATTCTCGGTGCCGGTCCTCCAGCGCCGCCAGTCGATCCAGCAACCCTTCCATTTTAACTGTACGTCTCCTGACCTTCTGGGCCGTAGATGGTCAAACGCGGCGCGTCGGCAATTCGGGCTTCTACCCGGCCAACAATCTGGGCCTGAACACCGTGCTGCATTGCTGTATCGATGACCGTTTGAGCATGCTCCGGTGTGGTGTAAACCTCCATCCGATGCCCCATGTTGTAGACCTGATACATCTCCCGCCAAGACGTGCCGCTGTGCTCCTGAATGAGCTTGAACAAAGGCGGCGTCTCAAACAAACCGTCCTTTACGATGTGGAGACCTTCATCTGCAAAGTGCAATACTTTGGTTTGGCCTCCACCACTGCAATGAACCAGCCCGTGCAGATGTGTCCGGCCGTGGGCGAACAAATCCACCATGACCGGCGCGTAGGTGCGGGTAGGGGACAGCACCAGTTTCCCCGCATCTACAGGCACACCATCCACCGAGTCAGTGACATCAAAAGGTCCTGTATAAACCAAGTCTTCTGGCAATCCCGGATCGAAACATTCCGGATACTTCTCTCTCCAGCCCGGACCAAAGACATCATGGCGGGCGCTGGTCAATCCATTGCTCCCAGTGCCTCCATTCCAAATGGACTCATAATGGGCTTGCCCATCACTGGCCAACCCCACGACAACATCTCCTGCTTGAATTCGTGCATTGTCGATGACCTCGTCTCGGCGCATCCTGCAAACCACCGTTGAGTCGACCACAACGGTGCGGACCAAGTCCCCCAAATCAGCAGTTTCTCCGCCTGTGCCGCGCACGTCCAAGCCCCATTTTCGCCATTCAGCCATGAGCTCTTCCGTACCCTGGATTAGAGCCGCAATGACTTCTCCTGGAACCAATCTTTTGTTCCGCCCAATGGTAGAACTCACCATAATTGGCCCTGTTGCACCCACGCACAACAAGTCGTCCAGGTTCATCACCAGAGCATCTTGGGCAATCCCCTTCCAGACAGAAAGGTCTCCAGTCTCCTTCCAGTAGATCCAAGCCAATGCGCTTTTTGTGCCCGCCCCGTCGGCATGCATCACCAGACAGTGCTCATCGCTGCCTGTTAAGGCATCGGGGACCACTTTACAAAAGGCCTTTGGAAAGACCCCTTTGTCAATGCCCGATATGGCGGCATGGACCTCCTCCTTTCCTGAAGAGACGCCGCGCCGGGCATACCGGTCCTGCTGTGTAGAACCGGACACCATGTCGCTCACTCCGGTACGTAGTCGAAACTGGTGATTCGGAATACCGTGCGGCGGTTCATTTGGTGCGCCGCTTCGCGCTCCTCGTCTGTGGCCAAGGCTGCAATTTCAGCGTCGCTAATCAAAGGCATGGTTTCCCCACGACCCAATGGCTGGAGACGCTCGGTCTCAATGCCTCGCTCCACCAAATAATTGACACAGGTTTCAGCCCGGCGCTGGCTCAGCACATCGTTGGCCTGATTGCCCCCTCGCGTATCCGTATGGGCCTCCAAGGAGATCACAAACTTGGGGTTTCGGTCCAGCAAATCGACCAAATAATCGAGCGAGTCCTTTGAGTTCACAGCCTCGTCAACCACCAAGTCCGCCTTGGCAAATTCGTATTGAACCAATGGCATCGGGTAGTCTTCGTTGGTGACCACCTCGCGCAAGAGATATTCTTTGATGAAATTGGTGGATTTGGACAAGCCTACCGTGCTGAATTGATCTCCCGCATTGATGTATCCATCCATGGAAATGCTCACCGAATAGGTGCTCTCAGCACCTATTTCCCAGCGGCCATCTTCCACTCCACCCTCGTCATCGGAAGTGCCCGTGACGCTTTCCCCTTCGTTTCCAGTAACGGTCACCGTTGCACCCGCAATGGGCATTCCGGTGTCGTAATCGTAGACATAAGGAACGTAATCGAACTCGAGCGGTGGCATCTCGAAGGAGAAGATGTCATCCTTGCCCTTGCTTTCTGGGCGATCTGAACTGAGGAAACCTTGTTCCTTCTTGGGGTGATACACCAATGCGAAGTCATCGCTCGCAGTATTGATGGGGTACTCCATGAATTCAGGTGCCTCGAAGGTCATCCCATTTCCGGTCCAAGTGGCTTTCAAGATGTCCAATCCACCCATTCCGCCTGGACGACCTGAAGCGAAATAGAGGTCTCCGTTTTTGCGGATGTGAGGGAAGAACTCATCGGAAGAAGAATTGACATCAGGCCCCATGTTCATCGGAGACCCCCACTCACTGGATGCGTCATTCCATTCAATGTACCAGAGGTCTCGTCCACCCTGTCCCCCTTGCATGTCACTCACGAACACCATGTAGGCATCGTCGGGCGTCATGGTCGGCTGACCCACTTGAGATGAATCGTCTTCCATGCGGTTGAGAACCGGAAGCTCCTCCGCTGCTCCCCAGCGGGTACCCACTCGCTCAGAGCGGTAAATGTCACATGGGAAGTTGTCCCCCTTGTCTACCAAACAACGGGTGAAATACAATGTCTTGAATTTGGAATCCAACGTAACACCCCCTTCGTTGCTTGGGCTGTTGATCGTGTTGCCTAGAGGCTCAGGAATGCTCCACTTTCCCTTTCTGTCCACCTCTGCGGAAAACAGATCCATGTAGCTCTCCCCTGTGATGGGGTCTTCGCCACTTCCCGTACTGCTGCTTCGGCTTGAGGCGAAAATGACCTCTTCTCCGCGCTTGTCCGAAAAAGTTAAAGCGAAATCAAAACTGGGTGAATTGGCCATCACCACAGCTTCCACTACAAATCTGCTGTCTCCAACAATGAGACTCTCAGCCGCATTGTTGCAGGACGAAATGAAGGAATTGGCCACAGTGGCATCTCCCCCATTGGACTTGAACTTTTGGAATTGGTCGACCGCATCATCGAATTCCCCTTGGCCCATCAGGACCAAACCGTAATTCTGGAAGACTTCGGGGTGATCTGCCGCCCATTTGAGGTCAATGGCACGTCCATACCACTCTTCAGAAGCAGGAAGGGCGCGGCCCAAACGGTAGCACTCCCCAATCAAAAAGCAAACTCGGCCTTTTTCTTCAAGGTCGCCCTTGAGCTTGGCGTATGCGACTTGGTAGTCTTTCGCAGCTTCAAAATACCCACCCCTGTCAAAGGCGGCATCCGCATCTGCAGTGATGTCATTTTGAGCGAACCCCTGCAGGCAGAACAGGGAGAGAACAAAGGTGACGGCGAAGCTCAAGGCTCCAGAACGTCCGTGGATCAGGTTCAACATTCCAAGAATCGATATGTGCACGAATGTAAGAAGGCCCCGGAACTTCGCGTGAACGAATCCGAGGCCTTCTTCAATTAAAGTCGAAGAAAATTAACGAGTGAACAACAATTCCCGCAATTTCGGGAAGGGCCAGCGGCTGTCTTCCGTCAATTTTTCAAGTTGATCCACTTGGACACGAATTTGCTCCATGACAGGTTTCACGCGGTCTGCGTAACGCCTTGCCTTCTCATGCATGTCGTCCATCTTGTTCGCTTGACTGCGCTCGGAACGCAGCTTGGCCACCAATTCATGGACTGTGGTCAGTCCCACAGATAAATCTTCCAAAATGCTGCGTTGTGCTGTGGTCATGGCCTCGGCTGCATCGTCGCCAAACACGTCCAAGAAACCTTGAATGTTGGCCAACAAGTCACCTTGGTAGTCCATGACCGCGGGCATCACCTGGTTCACCACCATGTCACCCAGCACACGGCCTTCGATCTGGAGCTTCATCACGTAGTTCTCCAGCTCGACTTCGGTGCGCGCGTTGATTTCTTCTGCTGTCAAGACACCGACCTCTTCAAACAAGGCAATGGTCTCTTTGCGCTGCCAAACCGACAAAGCACTGGGCGTATCCATCAAATTGGACAAGCCACGCTTGGCCGCTTCCTCCACCCATTCTTGGCCATAGCCATTGCCTTCAAAGCGAATGGCCTTGCTTTGCTTGATGAGGGCCTGAACCTCCTTCAACAGGGCCTCGTCCTTCTTGTCTCCGCTTTCAATTCTGGCGTCAACGGCGACTTTAAACTCTTGAAGCTGCTGAGCCATAATGGTGTTCAAAACGGTCATGGGCACTGCGCAATTTGCAGAACTGCCCACAGCCCGGAACTCGAACTTGTTGCCGGTGAATGCGAAGGGCGAGGTTCTATTCCGATCGGTGTTGTCGAGCAAAACCTCAGGAATACGTCCGATTTCCAGCTTCACAGCCGTCTTTTCGTCCGGACTCATTTTTCCTGCACTGACGTTCTTTTCGACCGCATCCAACAATTCCGTCAACTTGGACCCGATAAAGGCACTGATGATGGCTGGAGGCGCTTCGTTGGCGCCCAAGCGATGGTCGTTGCCTGCACCTGCAATCGCTGCGCGAAGGACATCCGCGTGACGATGGATGGCCGCAATGGTGTTGACAAAGAAGGTCAAGAAGCGCAAGTTGGTCTTCGGGTTTACACCTGGCTTCAACAAGTTGACTCCCGTATTCGTGCCCAGCGACCAGTTGTTGTGTTTTCCAGACCCATTCAGTCCAGCAAACGGCTTTTCGTGAACCAACACCCGGAAATCATGGCGAATCGCCACGTTCTCCAAAAGGTCCATGAGCAACAGGTTGTGGTCATTGGCCAAATTGGCCTCTTCGAACATCGGCGCCACCTCGAATTGGTTCGGCGCCACCTCATTGTGACGCGTGGTCACGGGTATGCCCAATTTGTGCGCCTCACACTCAAAGTCTTGCATAAAAGACATGACCCTCGGGGGAATGCTGCCGAAGTAATTGTCGTCGAGTTGCTGCCCCTTCGCTGGAGGTGCACCGATCAAGGCACGGCCGCTTTGGGCCAAGTCCGGACGGGCATTGTACAAGGCCTTGTCCACCAAGAAGTACTCCTGCTCCCAACCGAGAGTGGCCACCACTTTGGTCACATTCTTGTCGAAGTATTGACACACTTCGGTTGCCGCCTTGTCTACCGCTGTCAGCGCCTTCAACAACGGCACTTTGTTGTCCAATGACTGTCCAGTGTAGGCGATGAAAATGGTGGGAATGCACAGGGTTTGCCCCATTAAAAATGGCGGGCTACTTGGGTCCCAAAGGGTGTACCCTCGCGCTTCAAACGTGGAACGGATGCCCCCATTTGGGAAACTCGACGCATCGGGCTCCTGCTGGACCAACAAGCTGCCATCAAAGCGCTCAATTGCCCCTCCCCTTCCATCGGGCTGGATAAAGCTGTCGTGCTTTTCTGCAGTGCTTCCAGTCAAAGGCTGAAACCAGTGCGTATAGTGCGTTGCACCGCGGGACATCGACCACTCCTTGAGGGCGCTGGCCACTTGGTCTGCGATCTTTCGGTCGATGCGGATGCCATCCCGCATGGCGGACACGATGTGGTCATTCGCTTCTTCGGTCAGGTACTCGCGCATGGCGCTGAGCGTGAAGGCGTGATCTCCATAATAATCGGAGATTTTTGATGAAGGTGTATCCAGGGCCTTTGGGGCACGCTCGAGGACATCTTCCATGGCAGTAATGCGATAATTGGACATGGTTTCGTGTCTATGCGCACAAAACTAGCCAACCACCCCTTCTTTTTCGGAAAGAGTGATGAACAAAACATTAAAAATTCAAGAACGCCCCCTAATAAATAGGGGGCTCCCCCGGAATCTTTTGATTTTTTCCGCCAGCCGCCTCAAAAAACCACCACCCGGCGGCGCACAGACTGACCAGACTGACTGATCGTTAGGGTGTGAACACCGGCGGGAAGCGCTTGAAGCGGTATTCGGCCTTGGAACCGGGCGTCGGCTTGGGCCACGCCTTGCCCCTCTGCCACCCTGCGTCCTGCAGGGTCGTGCAAATGCCATTCAAAAGGGCCACTCCAACCTTCGAGCACAAAATTGACCGCGTCGCGGGCGGGATTCGGATAGACCCGAACCGCACTGCGCTCCACCAAGTCATCTTCGACCGCGTTCACCAAGTTGGTCTCGAAATGAAAGTTGTGGATGATGCTCTTTCCGAAGTCAGGCTCGAACGTAACAAAATTGCCCCCTGCCTTCCTTAGCCTCACAAATCCGCTGCCATCGTCGTTCGCCCAGAAACTGATGCCATCGTCATCTCCATCGAAGAACTCAAAGGTGTAGCACCCTTGGTTCATGTATATCGTGTCGCGGTATTGGGTATTGGGGTCGGGATAGCTCCGCTGGAAATACACCGTACCATCCTGATGGGTCAACCTTGCCGTGTTCTCCCAAGGCGTAGAATTGGTTCGAACAAAAACAATCAGCCGGTTGTCGTCCTCGTCGCCGGGATCGTCCAAATAGGTGTAGGTGGGAGGGCGTCGGAAAGTGCTGCGCACTTCGTTGTTCCAAGACACCTGATCCACTTCCCCATTGGGCGCCGAAACCCTGGCCACAAATTCCAAGTCTTCTTCTGAATTTCCAACCCACATGCCCGCATCGAGGGCGACAAGGTCCACCACCTCTTCCTCCAAGAACCCCAATTCCCCTGTCCATGTCATGGACTGCAAATTGCTGGACAAGCCAAACGTGATGGTGCACGAGGTGAGGAGGGTACTGCCACTGTTGCGCAAGACCACTTGCGGCTTGTCGCAGATGGGGTTGGTCCGACCCGACAACTTTGACCCATTGGGAGCCAATACCTCCACAATCTCTGCATCCAACATATGATTGGGCGCACCGTATGCGATCACTTGCCCCTCAAACCGGTAGTTGCCATCGGGATCGTAATCGACATCATAGTCCACTGTAAATGGCCCCACGCCCGACACATGAGGTGTGAGCTCCATGTCTTCTGTGTCTACTGGCGCGCCTGGACACCAACCCGCCCGGTCATATATCCACGTTCCGCCTTGGGGAAAGAGGGCATTGTCGGCACACTCCCTCATGATTTGCCAGCTCCATTGTTCCACGCCATTGACCTTGACGCGGTGGATGTTGGGACAGAATTCCCCACAATTGTTGCCGCTGCCAAACCCGTGTCCAGAAGCGCGGGTTTTTAAACGCCACATGGCCTCTTCGGCTCCGGGCGAATACGTGTAACCGGTCACATTCTCGTCAAAGCTGTTCAGGTTGTATTGCCCTTTCCAAAACGCCTCGACCCCGAGTACGT
>Ga0115008_10000242_pt1 | contig 38378 bp, 35 predicted proteins | sample FraStrMetagenome_FD_87164 | JGI IMG/M metagenome (GOLD analysis project Ga0115008, IMG submission 87164) | Marine eukaryotic phytoplankton communities from Arctic Ocean - Fram Strait ARC3M Metagenome | ecosystem: Environmental > Aquatic > Marine > Oceanic | place: Fram Strait | collected... | reverse complement strand
TGCTTAGATATGCTAAAGTACTCAAAGTCGCTCAGCGACGCTCGGTTTGGGGTTCCGAGCCCCGACGTCCCCCAGCATTCCTTGCATTAAGAAGCACGCATTATTTGACGCTGCTTTAATTCGAATCATTATTGTGTGTTTGTTTGATTGTGTGCTTGTATGACTATCATCATTATTTATTCAGGTACGTTCATCTGTCTCTTTCAATTGTATAATTTTTCCTATGGACTCAATTCGTATTTTATATTACATTATTTTACTTTCGACTTGAGCGTACCGATTCGTACCGGTTTGGAGTTATGGGACGATAGTTATGGAGAGAATATACGCATACCGATCTTCGTTATGAGCGAGCTAAGTTTGAACGTGATATTTCCTACGTATGGAACTAGTGATACAGGTCGAGTAATAATCAAGGCGCACATTGGAGTTTGCGGTCGAGCGTACAATCCGAAGTATTCAAGAAGTAGAAAACGAGATGTAGTATGGTTGGAAATTAATTCCAGATGCATTTAAGAAAATTCATGTACATTTTATTCCATGGACTAGAAAAGCTTACGCGTGGTGAGCGTAATGTATTCTCGAACCATCATCAGTAAAGCTGATTTATGCACTGTGTGTACAAGTTGCATGCTATATCCTTTATAAAAAAAACGCATTCCATCTTAGTTTACACAGAATTTTGTACGGAAACCTTTACTTCGTGATCAAATTTTATGTTATGCCTGATAGGACTATGTTTCGAGTGTTTCTGCACACTACGAGTAGATATATTTTGGAGCGAGTTTGTGAGGTTTTCTTGCAACCAAAACCTGAAAACTTTCCAATATGAAATCCAAAGTAAAATAATATTTGGATGTGCAAGAACAAAAACAATGAAAGGAATTTGATACATCTTTCTTTATATTTTTTCGTGTACAAATCAGAAACATATTTCACGTCATGCATACTCAGAAGTAGGGCCTTGCGTATTACAATCGACCAAAGACTATTGATTATTTCCTACATATGAAACTAATCTATTCTACCTTTCAATTCCCTCGTAGTAACACCATCCTTAGTTATCACGTGAACAATGGTACCCCATCCACTCAACGCATCACGATCGACACCCGCTAATAAGGCCTGAGATATCGTCTCAAACAACTCACCCGCTTCCAAGCCTGGCCTATACGACGTCTCACACATACCGTGCAAATTACACTTATTTTCATCTCTCACGATTCTATATCAACGATCATTCGGTGATATTTCAAACTCTGCTCGGAACTTCAAATATTGCTTGTAATTTGTTTCGTATGTATCAATGATATGCAATAATCTATATTCAACTGATATCGAAAAAGTGCGTGCTCCCAACTATTGCTCGGACATGATTTTGAGGCATTCTTCCATCACCATCAACGAAAGAGGGTACATCCTACCATCAGGCTGCAATGACCCACTCTTTCGAGAAGATTTGCACTCCAGTGCGATACTCTCGAAAGAACGGTAATCGCTATCACTTATTTGACCCTTTCCCAACAAAGACAAAGGATAAAACTTTTATATGACGAGTCGACCTCGTTCTACGAAGATAACTTATTACTCCAAAAATCATTTTCTATTAGACTTAATTTTCTCGTAGGAATTTACGTAGAGATATTACGGTTATTCCAGACTACTATCTTAAAACTTGTACTCATTTATATTCATTAGAGTCTACAAATTTACGGATACATCAAAAGTACTATGTACTCTATGATATAGGGAGTTTGGGGCACTAAACAATGTAAAAAATAAATTATTAAGGGAGGAGCATTTTGCAATGTATTGTCGCTGGCTCAGTCTACGAATAGACTTCACACTCTTTATGGTTGACAATAGGTCTTCTAAGATTGAGAGAGTAGACTTTCAAAATAATTTGACACTCAGTAAAGGTCACACACAATTGCCGTTGGGATGGTGATGGCCCAACTGTATCGATAATAACGAAAATCCTGCACTTATCTAGGCTTCTCAATTTTATTCTGATCTGGAACTTTGATCTAGGTGGACAAAGGTAACAGAGAGGTACCGATCATCAGGAAGCTCTCGTACCTTCCTACTTCGGCTCTTCAAGCAGCATGCATCTGAGTTTACATTGCTTTAGTTCTACTTCTAAAAAACGACGCTTCGCTGCTTCAGTTGCAGCGCGTTCTGCCGAATGCTCGAAGGCTTTTTTAAGTTGTATTAAATTTCTTTTGTGCTGGATAGTAGCATAGTAGTATAGAGAAATTATATGTTATTATCGCGAAAGGATCAGATAAGAAAAAAATGATGTAAAGATACATTTGTTGGGGGTGGTGGTGTTTACAATTTCGAGGATAGATGAATATTAAGTGCAATAGAACAATATGGTCCCGTCATTCTTCTAAAAGCACAAGAACACTCACCGTTTCGGTTATTCGGTCATTCTTGATTTGGCAATCATTACGGACTTTCTCTACTTCTTCCTTAATTGCACTATGTAGATTTTTCGCTTGAGATTCAGAGTTCTGCCTTCTTGCCCTCTCCGAGGAAAGAGCGCGCCTTAATCTGTGAGCACACTCCTCGGCCACTATTTTCTTCTTATTTGTTTGGCGAAACTTTTTCTTAGCAGAAATGAAATCCTGTTTTTCACACGATAATTTCTCCTGCAAATGAGCTACTTCGATTGAAAGTTTTCTATTCGTTTCTTTCGTTTCTTGAAGCTCTATAGAAATCGACTCTCTTTGGTCCGTGAGTACAAAAATCTTAGAATCAAGCTCCTTTCTTAGCGTGGACTTTGTTTCATTTGCATTAATCGCTTCAAAAAGCTTACGTTCCAGATCTTTTATGCGGCGTTTCTGCTTTTTGAAGAGATTTTTCATCTCTTTCGACTCCCCCTGTAGACCATCGCAGTATCTTTTTAGCTCAGCATTTTCAACTGATCTTCTATGCAAAAGTTCGCGCATATCAGCCGTTACGACTTCGTTATCACACCTAGTTTCTTTGAGTTGAGCTTGATAAACTTCAGAAAGTGAAAATACCCTCATCTTCATGTAAGATCGATAAAGAAGACATCTAATTCGATTGATGAAATGATTACGAATTATAAGTGCAATGTAATCGAGAAATTGTACATACGCGCTTCGCTCACCGTAGCACAGATAGGTTTCGGTTTGACTATGAATTTCACGTAGGATATCTCTATTTGCTTTTAAGCTTTCTGCAACATTCACTTGCGTTGCTGCGTCTAAAATGATACTCTTCTTGTCGCCTTCATTTGTTTGAACATAGCGATTCATGGCTGATGAAAATGAATTTCGACCAAGATTATCCTCTGTCTGAACACCAATACTAGAATAAGTATTAGAGAATTGTCTGGGACGGCAATTTAAACAAAATCGTGGATCGGGATCTTGAGGTAAATTTAACATCACCTTTTTACAACTTCTTGCGTGAAAGTCCTCTTCTTTTCCCCTCAAATCACACGTAGCTTGAGAATTCTGACTGTTGTTTTCAAAATAATTTGGGGTATTCGAAGGTTGGCCTTTCATTGTAGTAGGATTCCTTTGTACAGCTTGTCCCGAGCCAATAAACCGGTCTCTGTCAAAGCTCATATGTAGTGTTTTTGATATTATCTCCCGATAAGTAGTATCGCTACACATGGGATTCCCTTCAATTTGCAAAACATCTAGGTGATCAACAAGCGACACTAATGTGGAAGTTGTCTCCGATATAGTTCGTAACTTTAAGCGGTTAAAGCATAGATTCAAGTTTTGGAGCCGGGGAAATTTGGAGCTCAACCCCTCAATTGATTTAATTTCATTCCGCGATAAGTTCAAATTACGTAGCTTTGTAAACGGTTTGAAGGAATCATAATTTAATATAATGGAAAGATCGCCTAAAGCGTTTGCAGCTAAATCCAAAGTTTTGAGTCGCGGCAAAATTTGGAGCGCATGTATTTGATTTTCACTATATCGTCGAACGCGGCTATGGCAATAATGTCCTAATTTGTTTGAGGATAAGTTAAGTTCCAATAAGTTATCGAACCGATAATCCTTATCCGAGTAAATATAAAATGATTCGATGTCGTTGCAATGAAGGTTCAACGCTCGGTTATTCTGCAACAACTTAATTGGAATGCACGGCCCGATCGACTCTCCAATTTTTGAGCTTCTTCTAATGACATCTGAATTCCTCACTATTGCGTGTTTCGCCTTTATGATAGTCATAATAATGTTCTTCTCAGCAGATAGTAAGCGTACGTGAAATGTAAGCTTGTTTGCCTGTCGGCTGGTTATGATATATCACCAATATTTTTGAATTTACGAGTGCAATTATTATCTGCGCAATTAAAATCCTGACTCCTTCCCCATTCATAACCCCACTTCGTCCCCATTTCGGGACAAAATATGAAGTAAAATTACCTGACATGTGTGGGATTAATGTCTCAAAGTTTAAACATTGTGTGTTAAGTTCGAATGATGATATATGTAAAGAAGACCTTCCTTGTCTCTTTTAAAGATAAAGATGAAAAAATTACGGACTTTTTCGAATATGATATCCCTTTCAACGCATCGTGCCAGTGCATTATCCTTAGAATAATGAAGCAAAATCCAAGTTGGGTTCACAAAAAGAAACAATTAATCCTGTGCTTAATCTTAATTTTTGTTGCTAGTTTTACTATCAATCGTCTATTCATTATTATATTTGAATTCATACTCACGCCATAGGCTCGCCATTCGAAAATCGAAAAGTATGTATAGATAACGTCTCAACTAGTCTCAGTATCTATCCATTGCTCTCAATGTATACACGAGCATCTTAAATACCAGAGGCAGACCACGTATTGAACCGCTTTAATCCTCTCTTCGCTGGTACGGGTTTGAGATGCTTGAGCATTTTCTGATGTTGGGCATTAAGAGCCAAATTGGCTTCGGCAACTTTATTCCGTTCAATAATTAGCTGCCTTTGTTCTTGACTCATGAGCTGCTTCTTCGAACCGAGCAATTCCACGGCAGATGGCCGCCCCCGAAAGTCTTGACACATCATCTGCCGCACAATTTGTTGCATATCATTAGACGTGGGTGACACGCCATCTCCGTCAAAAGTGATCAATCCATTTCGTAAATCCTGCCACTGCTGTCCATTCGCTGGCAATTCTTTCCTCGAACATACTTCGTACATGGTGATGCCAAGCGAAAAAATGTCGCTCTTCGTCAAATCCTCTTGATTGCCTCCACCCAACAAAAGTTCGCGCGACATATACCGTGAATCTCCTTCCTCCACTTCTTCTGTTGTCGTGGCTGAGTTGGCCAAACCAAAGTCGCCCAATTTGAACTGATCATCGTTTTTTACAAATATATTTTCTGGTTTGATATCCAAATGCACCATACCATGCTCGTGCACGAGCTTAAGCGCCAAAAGCATTTCCCTTAGTAGTTTAAACTTCTTCAACTCTTTCGCGTTCTCTTTCTCAACGTTGACACTGTTATCCACATTATCTTCAAAATAATTCATCCGTAATAAGTCCAGTAAGCTCGATGAACAGAGTTCGTTCTGAATGTATAACCGATTGTCCTGCATCCAGGCCTGATGATAACGAACAATGTGAATCGTGGAAGGGTCAGGCAAATCACTTAACGCAGCTAGGGCATACACCTCCATCAACATACGTTCCCGGTCGTTTCGCGATCGACATTCGTTGTGTGCTGCCTTTATCGCGTACATACATCCGTCCAATCGACTCTTGGCCTTATATATCATTCCGAAGGAGCCACTTCCGAGCGTAGTGAGCAATTCGAAATCGTCATCGAATCGGTTGCTATTATTGTTATAATTATGGTTATTGATAATCGTAGTATTAGACAAGGAGGAGGATGGGAATAGTGAAGACGTGTTATTGGAATTGAGAAACTTCTTTTTTCTGGCCTTCTTCTTCATGACGCTCTGCGGCGGTACTTGATGGAATTCATTGGACGGAGCATTTACAAGACGAGTAGAACTAGGTCGATCATTCATTCCTGCGGTTTCTACAACGGCATGAAGTTGATGCAATTCATCGTATGCCTTCTTCCTCTTGAACTCAACTTCCGATGATGGCGTATTGGTATTCAGCAATGTCACGTCCGTTGGACTAATTTCATCAAATGGTAGAGTCGCATCTTTCTTCTTCGTTACGGTGCTAATTTCGGCGTGACCAGCAGCATCAACAGATGTGAAATTTGGATTCGAAGCAAAAAGCAAAGTACATTGAAACTTGGTTGCTCCCCCCGTGGGAGAACATTTGGAATCCTCCGTGTACATCTGGTGTTCGTCATCATCCAGCTCGTCATCATTCAGCAACGGTGCCATAATCACACGCCTCTTACTATCGCTACCATTATTACGAATACGACGAGCCGAAACAGCGCCAAAAGATAATTTCTTTTGCTGGGTACTCGGTGGCGTATTCCAAAGAGGTGTACCATTACTATTATTACAATTATTATTCTTATTGCCTTCTTCCGTAGGAGAATGAAATTCCTTTAAAGTTTGGACTTGTCGTTCGGGTATGGGAGATTGATAAAATGGATTCACCGTCTGTTTTTCCTTCTGTTGCTTCTGTTTCTCTTGCTGTTCACCTGTGGCAGCATTACAATCGGTACTGACACCGAATAGATTGCGTTTGAGCATTAAAGCAGGCGGGTCTCCTCCGTCATCGTTGCCATTGTTCTTATCATTATGATGGTTACTGCTTAAAACGTCTGCGGTTGTCCTGTTCATAATGCTTTTGTCAATGTTGAGATTGCGTTGTATTCGTTTGTTGCGTATAGGATTCTCACTGTGATTATTCTTGTTCATATTTGTACGGTTATTACTGGAAGACTTCGGCATAAAATTCTCGTCGTTTGGCAGTGATTGATTTTGTACTTGAGCATTGCTTCGTGCGGAGTAAAAGAGGGAGGTTCCGTGAATCGTCATTATGATGTTTAAACTTTACTATATTTTTTTAAGGAATTGGAAATGTTCGTTCAGGGTACAGAAATAATATTCACGTTGACCAATGATGATCAATGAATAGATGGGTGGGTGGATGGATGGATGGATGGATGGATGGATTAAACGAGTTGGTAATTAATAAATGGAAGTGCTTTAGATGATGGGTTGTTGATGCATTGCATGTATTCATACCGATCGATCCTGTGTGAGGTGTGAGAGCTCTTTCTCTCCATGAGAGTCAAAATAAAATATTTTGGATCGTATCTCGATTACGGTTGATGCGTTTCTGTGGCTAAATTGAGATTGCAACGGATTTGAACATGATGTGAAGAAGGTTGGCGCGAGTTGGCACAGTCAAATCAGGGATGACTACCGGTAGTCGTGGTTATATTTTTTAGAGAAGGTACACATAGTACATGTACGAGCGTACATGTGTTAAAAATACACGTACACATTTCATGGAATATGATATGAGATATGACATATGATGTGATACAGTTGAAAAAAATGTATTGGCAGTTGCAATGCATGAATGAGTAGTATCAAATAGGGGGAATTTTTTGTGATGTTGCAGTTGTTTTCCTTTGGATAATTATTGGATCCATGGAAAATGGAAATTGTTGGATTTTGGATTTGATATTGTTTATATCGTTTTTGTTGTATTGCTGCTATTGTTGTTCCATATTTTCGAACACTCATATATTCATCTGCCCCAACAATGACATATATTCGGTTGTAATATAATCCATATCCGCATTAGCTCTGAATGATCTTTTTCCAGATAAAATGACGATACAAATGGTTCGAAATATTCTTACCGTATATACATACATGTGAATGTATCTTGTCCTCACAGTCTACACTCCGTAATCCGTAATTGTATTTACATATTTAATATCTGCATCTTATTCTTTAGAAAAATACCTGCTGCAGAATACAAGAGCCAGAACTATTATTCTTCAGTCGACTTACTAGAGTCTATCTATACCAAGTTACATCTCACTACACTGCATAGAATACAAGAGCCAGAACTATTATTCTTCAGTCGACTTACTAGAGTCTATCTATACCTAGTTACATCTCAAGACACTACATACTCGTTAGACCAGTTCCAACACTACCATTAGAATTCTTCCCAAACCGTTCTTCCCTCCAAGCCTGTGCGCCAAATAGTTCTCGCCTTACTTCCGGTGTGATCTTCGGATGAAAATGGGCCTTCATTACTAGCTTCAATCTTTCCCTTGTTGTCTCATCCTGCAAATTATTTTTATAGCGCTGGACGAAGACTAGAAGGCTTTGATGCCATAGCACAGGAAGCTCGCGCTTATCTTTCGTGAAACCTGCGAAATGACCTACCAAACTTTCAATTACAGGAGCAGGCAAAGAATATTTTTTATTTAACATCGTCTTGAGGAAAACTGAAGTAGCACCGTTGTAGTCCATCTGAGCAAGCTTATGAATTGCAACTGCTGAATGATGCATTGGAATCGAAACCTTTTGCAAAATAGATGCAATAATCGCTGCTTCGCGAAGTGTACAATTTTCCTTACAAAGAGGAAGTAATATGCCTTTAAACCACGAAGCAGGCTTGTACAAGGCTTTCTTCAAAGCCATGTAGTAATGATAATTCAAACGCGTATTCCCTACAATATCTGCCCTCACGCTGTCCAAGAGGACGAGATTATAGAAACGTTGGGCCATCTTTGGATTTAGATTGGATGCAAATATACGGGTGGCAGCGTACATGGCCTGTGGGGACCATCGATCCGGTCGCGTGAGGTAAAGGACCTCCTCCCAATTGCTCAAAGATGGTATCACTTTGAACGCCTTGGGTAGTTTGCCAGCCGTATAACGACTAAGAATGGTCCCTATATCTGTATAAACCTCGACAACTTTCGGTGGCAAGTCGAACTCTTCATACTCGTCATCCATATTTCCATCTTGCTCTTGTTCTTGCTGCCCCTCCTTTTCAGCAATTTTTGCTAGGATCATATCGGCTAAGTTTTGTCTTTGTTGCCCATTCGTTCCACAAATATTCGCCACAACAGCTTCATCTTCTTCCGTTAAACCCGGACCTTCCACCGTCACATAACCAGAATTATGATGCACCATCATGCCATGTTCATCACCATCGTTGTTAAACAACCCTGACACACTCTGATCATCAATATCCTCGTCATCGCTTTCAGTACTTCTCCTTCTCGATATAGATGATCTTTTTAAGCGTTCCAGGCGTTCTTCTTCCAACTGCTGCTCACGTGACATTTCTAAAATCGTTCTGCTTGTCTTCGCGTCCAACACGTTACCATCTTGCTCATCTTCATCACTCAAATTATCAACTTTACTTCTTCGACTTGAAGCTTGGGCAAACTTTCCTCGATCTTCATCATCCTGCATCACCTGACCAAGCGGCGCATGACGAACAGCACTACTTGCCCTTGACTTAGGTTGCTTCGGCATTTCTCTCAATTTGACTCACTTTGAATTATCTATAATTATGAATCCAATATTATTTAGTAACGAATTATACAAACTCTCTCCTCAAATATATCCTTTAATCCTTTTTATCATGTTGTTTGGTTTTGTCATAGAAAAAGAAAAAACAGAAAGCAAAAATGAATGGCTCGGGAAATTTATATAATAACGAGTTATAAACTTTAATAGCTAAACTACACGCACTAGCTGAGCACATTATTATTTATGCATCACTGACACACGACACACGACGAGAAAGTGCACATCAAAAAATTCTTTTCATGTATGTGTGTGCGTGTTTGTAGTAGAATACCGTGAAACATAAAATATCAGATTACATTCCATCACAGTATTAATATACCTATACGAAGTATATAATAACACTGCACAGAAACACAATGATTATACGGCATGTACATCGACGAGTAAGAGCTACAATGGCGGCGTATGTTTGGATCCTCTGCTCGAGTTTTCTCCTTCAATGTTCACGTTCTTTCCTTTCGCGTTCGTCCGTCGTCGTCCATCATAGAAGAAGAAGAATGTCTCCATCGTTGTCGAGAAAGAGAGAAGGATACAGTTATACATTATGGGCAGAGCAGCAAATAAAGGTCAATGGAGATAGTAAGGGGTCGTCGTTTGAACCGCTGGATGTGGTCGATGCTTTGGCGAGAGCGGTGCATAATATTGGCGTCGAAGAGAAACGGTCATGGGATGAAGGAGAAGAAGAGGAGGAGGAGGGAGAATATTATAGTAAAAAGAAAGGGGGTAAATTAGATATATCGCAGCAGCCGCGAGTGTTTCAGTCGTTGTTGAGTGCGAAGATCGAGAGTGATAGTGGAATGGGGAACGGTAGTGGTAATGCGAAGAATACCAAGGTTGTACTCAAAGCTTTGGCTTCATTAGAGAGGGATATGTCCATGTTAGATAATTTGACGGGGCAGGAGTCGCAGTTATCGTTGTTTGAAGTTTCTGTGCTTATTGGGACGGTAGTTGCTGCTGCAGGATCACCTTTACTCCCGGCGCAGATTGCTGAGGTGTTAGCACCTGCAAGTGCGGCGTTGAGTGCAGCGATTGGTATCGGGGCTGAATATATTGGAAAAGTAGCAGGTAGGTATATTTTAACTAATTTGACCGATCGCACTTCTATTTTCTAATATTGAACTTTGGATACGACATTGTGGCACTGCAGTTTCGGATGGGAAAGAAGTTGCTGCCGCTACTATAATGTGCGCTGCGGAAGCCGAGGGACTTCTTGCGAACGCTGAACGTGTAAAGGCGATTATACCGCTTTGTGTCGGTGTGGGGGCAACATGTGTTGCTTTTAGCTTACTCTTACCATCTGTTATAAAGACTTTGGCTCTAACGAATGTACAAATAATTACGGAGCTTTATCTTTTTTGTCCGCTAGTTTGCGTGTTGTCAGCGGCCGTTGCTTCACTAACACTACAGGAGGTAAGGGCTTTCTGCTCAAGGGCGATCAGTGTAGGAAATCGAAGATTTGCCAGAGCTGGACTTGTAGGAAGAACGTGGCTAAGCCAAACTGAACAGATTGAACGAAATAGTCAAAGGGCACGTCAAAAATGGAAAACATTTGCTTACTCAGTAATTCCAGCGCCGGTTATTGGTGCACTTATCCCTGGAACAAGTGTTAGTAGTAAAGCAGTTATTGTTACAGCATTAGCAGCATGTCAATCAGCTTTTTTTCTTGCTCAGGCGGAGTATGCACTTTCGAGGGGTACTGATGCAGTTGCTTTGAAATCTCGAAGCGCTGCAGTCGCCGATACATACGCCAATCAGGGCGCACGAAGCGGTGCTATTCTTCCATTTACGTCTGCTCTTGCTGCTCTGTGTGCAGCAGCAACTGGAGCAGTAGTGGAACTTCCCATGCCCGATAACTTTCTTATCCAGGTTGGCGCCTACTCAATTTTTCCGGCAGCAAGTGCACTCTTTAGTGCTGCAGCGAATGTCAGCAAGGCGCGATGCGAGGTTGATGCAGAAGCAGCCACACAAGCTGCTGCAACTTTAGCTCTCGAATACGACGTACCATCTACGAAAGCTGCAGGGGAGGAAGTTGATAGTGACGTTTTCAGTAATGATAAAGACTTAATTCTGCGGCCCTTTAATGGTGTTTTGGAATTGATTAAGCTTACCGCCTATGGTACTTGGAAGAGTATGAAGAGAAGAACGAAGAGGTATCCAGTATTTTTCGACATCGTAAGAAGGACTATATCAAGGCTCTTCGCGATATTCCAGAGACGAAATAACAGTAGTGACGAGAGCAACACTGGAAGTAGAAAAGGGAAAGGCGCACAAAGTGGTGATCTTATGAAAGTGAATGGCTCAAGCCTGGGTGTCGTTAATAGTGATAACGAGTCTTGGCAGTAAAATAAGTTTGCAAACAGAAATATTAGGTTTCGTCAAACTAATCTACCTTTAAATGATGACTACACCGGAATCATTCGTTTGTTTGGTATCAGCATGAAGATGTGGTTTGGGAACAACATACATGTGCTGTCTTTAATCAGGAAAATTTCATGGTGGGTTATCTCAACCCTCAACAGTGTAGACAAAGAAAATTCACGAGCAAGGAAACTAATTCAGGATATTCCGTTTCTACTTCGTAAATGATTTAGTGGATTCTTATTATAACCTACTTTTTATGCTGTGAATAATTCGTTCTGCGCGAACCTTAACCTCCTTCGCCCTCTTCTTCGACTCAATCACAACACCATCCTTATCAGATTGAACATGTGCATCTGCGTAACCAGGTATTACTTTCGCACCTTTATAGTCGTCCTTCCGCTTACTACTTGCGACCGAATTTGCAAAAGCTTCTTCGAGGGTAATCAATCGTTCCATCAATAGAATCACCTCTGTACTACCGACCGTTCCGTTAGAAAATTCTAGCTGTAATATTAATCGGCAATGGTTCCAGCAACCATCATCAAATTCATCGCTCATATCTATTTTATCATCCCAGGGTAATGTTGGAATCCTAACATTTTGCCGAGAACTAGCCAAATGAGCTTGTTCATTAACTTCTCTTCGAAGCTCCTGATAATTGTGTACATTCCAATTAAGGCTCGAAGGTAATCCATTCTTTTCGATTTGACAAAGAAATCCATTTAGTGCGTAGCGTTGAATCGTATCTGTGTATGCCCCGATGCCGTCTTTCCTAGCCTTCTCGCTTAACCTATTCTTGCCGATACCCTCTATATCTTTTTCACTTACATGAACGCTCTTTCCGTTAGCAGCTTTTCGGAGCATCTCACGGGCTAAGATGCACAAGTTAATTGTCCCTGGCCTAATTATTTTGCAACCAGTATAAAATAAGTGGCGTTTCGCTTTGCGCCGAGAAGCATACTTTGTCTCATTCCTCGCAATCGTATATGCGCTATGTTTCAAGACCCAACCCGGCATTATTGAATTCCCACTAGCGCCGTCAACAACCAAACTAAAGGGATGCATGATTCTTTGCGGTGGTAACACAACTCCGGCAGCGATTAATGAATATGGTGCATTCGTCGTGTCGACCGGGAACTTGATGACTGTGGAGAGACCCCAAAAAAGTCCCTCTCCAACCCAGCATTCCTGATCTGCTGTCCTCCCTGTATGATTGCTGCCAACATTTGCTCTTTGAACAGAATTAAAATTCAAATTTAATAAAGCATGATCCCAGTAGAAAGGATATGACTTACCCATAACCGATATTTCCTCTCCCAGTCGGCCAAATTACTCCAATCAATAATGATTGATGATGAGCATTGGTGTTGGGCCCCAGAAGCGTATGCTGAGTCTCTCCGCCCCCAACATGTGCATCTGGTCCTAGGATAGACGAGTTAACAATTGCCGCCGTTTCTGCGCATGCATATTCCATGAGAAGAGCATTATTTACGTGAGCCCCATTAACAATGCTCGCTTTCCATTGAAGGATGGCATCACGAACAATACATCCTTTCGATATCGAAGATTCTTGGAGCAATGTAACATCAATTACTGAAGCTGCAGCATCTATATATGAGTTACTTGAAAGATAAAATCCATTCAAGCTCGGTGTATCGCATACATATGATCCATTGCAAAGTATATTGACTGGTGCCGAAAGCTTGGAGTATTCCAACAGATTTGGATAGTGCAGAGATGCAAACTCATTATTATTGGGTGACATTTTCATTGAAAGAGTCACGTCAATCATGGTTGATTCACCGTGAATTTTCACCTTCCTCCCACCTGTCTCAGGTCCCAACAGCACTTCTAGATAGCGAGAGTTAGGTATACATTCGAAGGAAGATGATCGCCCTTCTTTACCATGACCACCGCGAACATTGCATGAAACAGTTCCACAATTTACAACAGATGAACTCCGACTAATGAATGTTCTCTCCAATACAGAACAATTAATAGCCCTGCCCCTGGGCATCAATATGCAATCGGAAACGAACGAATTTTTATGAAAGCCGAAAGGGAGAGAGTGAAATCTATCGACAAGAGAGGCATTCATCTTTGTATTACTTGAATCTCCAGCACTCAAATCAAGTCCAATAACGACAATTCGAGCAAAGTAATTATAACTCACTTGTTTGATCAGCGCTTCTTCAATACGACATTCCTCTTCTTTCACTGGTCCTCTAATAGAATCATACAGCAAAAATATAGATGACCAATCTCCGCCCTTCACATCACAACAGCAGTGCATCTTGGACGACAGTAAATAAACTTCCCGAGCATTTACAGGACGCAATACCATTGTTTGCTGTTTATACCCTTCTAAATCACCACCATTATTACCATCACTACTCTTAAACTCACGACAATCAATTGTTCTTGCAGATTTGCAGGATTCGGCCTTCTGAAACAGTTCGATGACACCTTGTATCGTTTCCCATCTGTTCTTGGCCGATTCGTAAAACGGTTCCAGATGCTTGTGACGATGATGTTGTAGGTTTGCCATGCTTTTTACTCTACGTTTGGTGTATTACATCATAAAAACTAACACCACTGCTTGTTCAGCGTTCAGAATATCTCTCTATCAAGGAAATCTCGGGTGAGTGTCTGTCCAAATATTATTACATACTATTACATAAAATAACGTCTATGCGATAAAGTAGCTACATTCCCCCCAGACGGCACGCTCTTCACTCTTCACGACGACTTGACAAGATCTCAAGGACGCAAAAATTACGAAAAAGTACCTACCGACCACACGTCATATATCATATATCATAAAATCCTCTCTATTTTTGCAACATACTTCGAAGTACATGTATACCACAGTGTTGGATTCCTAATCATACATACCCCAACCACATTCCATACAAACAAACAAACAAACACATAATAAACAGACGATGATGATGCTACGAGGAACAACGCTCATCCGTGCAATTCGAAGAGATCTCTTCCAAAAACAACGGCTGCTATCATCATCATTGCCTCCTCACACGGTAGTGGGCCTACCAGCTCTGAGTCCGACGATGGAGGCGGGGAATATTGGTGGATGGAAAATTGAAGAAGGGTCAGCGTTTGATGCTGGTGATGTTCTGTGTGAGATTGAGACGGATAAAGCGACGGTGGACTTTGAGGCTCAGGATGAGGGATATTTGGCGAAGATTATTAAGCCGGATGGGAGTCAGGATATTCCAGTTGGGTCACCGGTGTGTATATTTGTAGATGATGAAGATGATGTGGCGAAGTTTGTGAATTATGTTCATGAGGAGGAGGATACTGCTGCTGCTGGTGGTGGTGAGGAGGAAGTACAAAGTTTGGATGTGAATACGAGTGCCACAATAGCAACAGGAGATGCTCCGAAACGGACTGTGTCCGATGAATATTTGTTGATGCCGGCAGCTCGTCATCTAAGTCAAAGTAAGGGTTTAGATGCTACTGTGTTGGTTGGAACTGGGAAGGGTGGTCGTGTAACGAAGGGTGATGTTTTGATGAACTTGGATTCCCTTCCTTCTTTAAGTACTAAAAGTGTTGGTGCCTCGGCGACTGCTGCTGCTGTTGCTGCTGCTGTTGCTACTCCTGCTGCTGTTGCTGTTGCTCCATCGCCTTCTGTTACAGCAGTTGCAACTAGTGATCTCCCACAACCTGCTGGAACTTACGAAGATATCCCGAACAACAATATGCGTAAGGTTATTGCTAAGCGATTGACGGAAAGTAAGCGCGACGTTCCACACTTTTATACGTCCGTCGAGGTAGAATTGGACGAAGTTCTAGCTTTGCGGAAGAAACTTGCAAAGAGTAATGTGAAGGTGTCTGTAAATGACTTGATTATTAAGGTAAGGGTTTGTTTCTTCTTCGATTTTTTGTTTCATTGGTATATTTCATATTTACTTTGGGAGAGCAGTCTTCGGCGTTGGCTCTTCGCGATGTCCAGCAGGTAAACTCAACTTACAATGCAAAGAGTGGTGAACTTTCAGTGTCCAGTACTGTTGATATAAGTGTTGCTGTAGCTACGCCAACCGGTCTAATCACGCCCATAGTGACGGAAGCAGATAAACGAGGTTTGAGTAACATATCTGATTGTGTAAAGGATTTGGCAACAAGAGCACGTGATGGTAAGCTCAAACCAGAAGAATACCAAGGAGGCACTTTTACCATTAGTAACCTGGGAATGTTCGGGATTGACGAGTTCAGTGCTGTTATTAATCCTCCACAAGCGGCAATTTTAGCAGTCGGTGGAGGAAAACCTAAAATTATTCCAACTCCGTACGTGGATGGAGTTGAAAACCAAGAAAAACCACAAGTGAAAACAATAATGACCGCAAAGTTAAGTGCAGACAGACGGGTTGTTGATGAGGCAACTGCTGCTGTCTTCATGAATGCCTTTCAACGATATTTGGGACAACCACATCTCCTATCGTTATAAAAAATATTTAATTTCAATTTATTTCAAAAGAGCAATTTAAAGTACCTTCCGTGCGATGGTTGTTGCATTCGGTCACAGATCACAGAAGTAACTCTTCGATTCTAGTAATTAAGTATTATCTCGTTGCACCAGATTTGACGAATATACTATGCTCTAAATGGTTGTTTTTGACGCGTGACTGGTATCAAGACGAAACCAATCCAAAATTGTTGACTCCTTAACAGGAGAGGCGAGATAAGTGAGAAAAATTAACATTGCTTACGTATGTTCAAGGGCTTTCCGCCTCTATTTTATAGGCATACATGTGAAGATTCATTCAAATATATACAACTGAGTGATCTGTGAGCAGGGGGAAAGAGGGCAGAAAAACCGTAACAATTACTTAAAAAATACCTTTCTGAGACACGTGCATTAAGATAATATTTCCATCGGGAAAGCGCTCATTTAAGTCCTCTCCATCAAACCCCGTTAGTACGACGACTTCAATACCTGACTTGTCCTCAGCTTCGCGAACGGTCGCATCAATTACATAATGCTCTAATGTCGTGCGCCCGACGTATGACAACTCTCCATCATCAAATGAAAACAAAACTATTACACCAAATCGACGAAGAATTAGGACAATAAAATCATTATGACAGAGGATAATGGCGTAAGGCGTATGCCCCATAATCATATGTTCAGGACATGATAATTGCCTCATATCCTTGACAGAGATTAGGCGCGAAACACAAACTTCATCTAATGCCAAAGTAGTTGGTCCATCCTTTCTATCTGGTGGTATCTTGGAAATTGTACTTAATTTTAGAATGATTTCGTGGCCATTTTCTTCGGTTTGCTGTACCATACAAATCAAAGGCCTGAATGGCGCATCGTCAGCTCCGAGAGAGGGCGGGCGAAAAAACGAGCATCCCTGGATATTAGTACTAACGCAGAGTGGTATCGCATGAATATTGCTTCCTAAAAGGAGACACCATGCCTCAAGTTTATTATCTTCTTTCAGAATCGATTTCGGTGTTGTTAAAACCAACGCAATAGTCGACCGCGACTGCCGGCCAGAGAACCCGTTATTGCCACCTTCTTCATAAGAAATGATCCGTTTGTCCTAAGAGGTAACCTTGTTAGCAAAACAGCCATCAAGTAGAAGAAAAAGCATTACTTACTTGCAGTTCTGCACTCCGTTTCCACCTAAAAAGTACATTTAGAATTACTGCTTTCGTTGAAGATATAAAACTAGTTCACGACTTACATTCTTCTCGGTCTAGAATCCTTTTCCAACGGCATCCAATGAAACCCTCCTGCCGGCGTTACAAGCATGAATGTAACGTCTGATCCATGTGCTTCTGAAGGAAGGCAACGCCAAAAATTGAGCTTTGTTGTCATCTGCTGGCTTGCCTTAAATATAATGAAAGTCAAAGCGAGGAAGTAAATGATGAAAAAGAATCCCAATAAACTTACAACTGCTAGTTGCTCGTCAACGTCGATTACAGTAAGTAAATTCGACCCAGCTGCAAAGCAACACATATATTCCGTCTCATCTGGAGTTTTGGTAATTATCGCACCACTCGCACCAACAGAATATATTCGGGAAGGGGGATCTTCTAACGCATTGAAAAGTATGGTTTTCTCAGATCCACAAACTGCAATACACCCAATATTTTTCCTATTAGAAAGAACGAATCCACCATTATTACCTCCGAAATGTCTTGCTGCTGGAGGTCCACGTACTATTGCAGCAGCCGCGGACAATCCAGCTTCTTTTGACAAAGGTCCATAAACTTCAAATGAAAACGAAGCTGACAGTGTGATTTCTAAATTCTTTGATGCTGCAGAGTCAATGCTAGTATTTTGTGGAATGAAATCATTCGCGAATCCCATTTTTTCATCAACTCTTGGATCTTTTGGAAACATATTTAGATTGCCAGCAACGTGGGACTGATTCGACGCAGGGGTGGGATTATCAAAGTCAAAAGTTGTGCCTTGTGCAGATGTTAATGTCGTCCTACAATCATTTTCCACCTTAGCTGTAGCTTTAGTAACAGTCGGGCCAGCATTATATTTCTCTGCCAATGGATAACTCAAATCATCAAAACCGAAGTTAGTCGCATAATTGTTTTTCGGGAAGACAACATTTTCTGATTCTGGGACATCAAACTTGTCCATAATTACCCCGGAATCGGTAAACCCGTTTTGAAACTTATTCGAATCTTTATCAAAGTTTACACTTGTAGAATTGTTGGTCGGCGGGATAATGGCGCTTTCATTTTCTGGGACATAAAATGAATCGACAGTCACTCCATTATCAGCAGTGTCTTTCTGGGCTTTTCTGAGACCATCTTCAACAAGAGCATCACTGGTTGGAAACATTTCACTTTCGATTTTGAAGGAATGAAATTTCTTTTCAACAGTTGACACCTGCTCTAGTTCTGGTACTCCTTTTGTGGAAGCAGAAGTGTCATTAAAGATTTCGGTATCTTCCCAATCAATCATAGGCTCATCATCGTTAACGTCAAATGTATTCGTCGCGAATTCCCCATCATCCTGCCAAGAAAATGGCGATGTGACCGCATTTGAATTAAAAAGATCTTTGTCACGCGCATCAGAGTTTTCGTTAGCGCTAAAGCTGAAGGTTTGCCCAACACTTTTCGTGGACACACCATCATCGAAGATTTTATCTTCACTGGTTAAGGATAACGAATGATGATCCTCCAATTGCTTATCAAAATCACACGTAAATGATTTTCCTCTAGGTGCGACTAGATGCCTTTGTGATAAAGGTGAAATTTTCAGCGTTGTAAGCAATGGACTGGCGGAAATACCAACATTTTGTTTGTTTCGAATTTTAAAGCGAAATTTTGATTTCCTTTCAGCCAAGCTTAAATATTCAAACCTATCCAAAATCATTTCAATAAGTCAACCGACAATATAGCAATTGAAAAAATCCAAACACTTACATATCTCGTTGAATGTCTTCTTTGTCCCTTACACGACTCCATACTCGCAGCTCTGTCATTCGAAACCCAGCTGTGGCTCCAAGACCGAACAAGAGTGCAGATTTGCTCATGTACTCGTCAATATCTCCATCTGGTGGAGAAAAAGATAAACTAGATCTCAATACTTCTTCTCCTTTAACGTATATGATGATATTTGTTTCGAGTGGATCCATATCCTTGGAAGTCATTGTGAGACATACATGATTCCATCCGCCAAAGCCGTCATCCCGTTGCCACGAAATAATTGAAAGCTGTTCCATCTCCCTAGCAGTCGACACTGATGACATGTTTGTTCTAAATTCAAGATGACCTGAAGTCAGCAAGATAAGTTCCCACAGACAGCCTCCCTCATTATGTTCCGGAAAGCACAGTTTTGAGACATCTTTCCCATGCGAAGAAAGAGTGCGTCTCATCAAGCTCACGTTGCTATTCATACCATTTTCAACTGACGCTGTGTTGAACCAAAATTCGATTGAGCACGATTTGCGACTCGACTTATTCTCAGCGTGTAATATTCCTACGTCGAGACTGTTACCTCTACAAATGTCCAGAAACAAAGCACGAGGTATCTCGCTCTCATTGTTTTCAAAAACCAAATCAAAGGGCTGCTTAACTTTTGACTCTTCTCCTTCATCAACTCCACAAGTTGTCTCCTCCAGCCGTATGGTTTCAGCACCTAAAATAAGTCCTCTGTGATTGTGTTTTGATAAATCATTGACAGTAATCCAGTCTTCACCTACTTCCTCAGAAGCTCCTTCTGAGAAGCGGAAATACGCAGAAACGAAATCTTTCAGTGAAATGGTAAATGTAAGTAAATTATCCCATTAAATCGCAACATGTATGAGCGTACCCATGTCATCTCTTCCTTCTCCAACTCCGTCAACCCACTGATATTTTCCTGGTACATTTTGACTTTCGTTGATGTCATCTATTTCCGAAGCGGCCAATATATTGCGCAATGTCTGTTCTCCGCCTAGCGAGTCATTTTCTAAAAGTTGTGGCCTTCTCCGTCCAAGCCATTCATCAAATGTATTCAATGCAAGAAGTTGTTTATGACTATTGGACTCCCCCTTATTCCTAAAGCAAATTAATGTCAACGCCATATAATCATAAAATCGGATATTAAAAACTAACTTACCACACATGATGCGAATCCTGTAATGGCGTATTCCATTTATCATTGTTTACCTGTTTAGCTTCATCATTCGATTGCTCAGTCAAATGTTGCGTAATAGCAGAAGTTTGAAACTCGTTATAATCACAATTAGAAATTGGTAGGATGCAATCAAAGTCCACGTCAATATCTTTTCTTTCTTCGTCTGATCGATTATCTTCGCGTTTTCTCTGCTTCTCCCTCAGTTGTAACAATAACTTCGCAAATTTACCTGTCTGATTTTGCTGTGTCGCTAAAATATCCAAAGATTCCATTCCGATATCATCGGCTTCTCGGTTCAAAAGTAGTTCGATAAGGACTCGGTTCGCATCTTCATGGCCAGAGTACTGCAAGTAAGCTATAGCCTTTGTAACGTCACCGGCGCTCAAAGAAGACAGTGCTAAACTCATCGACATAATATTTCGTGCCCGTCTACCAGTATAACCACCGATGCAAGGTAAGACTAGATCCGGATCATTTAAAAGTTTTTTTCTAATCGAAGAAGGCAACCACTCTGGAAGAACTTTTGCAGTCGATGCAGATGATAATTGAGTAGTTCCAAGTAGAAGAAGTTTTGCTGCTTCAACTTTTTGATGGGCAAGAAGGGCTTCGTACACGGTGTCTGTCAAACCAATCCCTATCAGATTAAATACGAAATTGGGTAAAATCAGACAAATGGAGAACATGTTGAAACATTTTTAAATATTTACCTTTGCAACCGATTCCTTCGTTTTCTTTATGAGGGAAGTGACTATGTTTTCGACCAAATTTATTGATAACCTCACGCAAAATGTTTTCGTTTTGAAAACAGAGAGCGTTACAAACAAATGGTTCTAACAGAGAAGCTAAAGGTTGTGTTATCGCCATTGGGAATTCAATTTCATCATCATGAGAATGGCAAACAAATTCGGACGAGTCAAAGTAAACAAGCCGATCGGAGGTAAGTTGCAGCAAAGAATAACGTTGATTCTTCGACGACTTCGGAAGGTTACAGATAACTCCAGTAGAAAATGTGCTTGGCGTTAAACAATTCAGATATCGTAGAGAGGGTGAATTTCCTGACACAAAAGATATACTATTATGTACAAAATAACAAAAAATAAATTGTAAAGAGAAAACTTGCCTGAAAAATCGAGGAAGGCAACACAATGAGAACCCAGGCCACATGTCGTCGCACATTCGATATTTCCGCGGTACTCAGATATTTTCATCAAATCTTGATTAAATATAATTACTCTTTGATTCGTTGCTAGTGCAAAGCATGTGGATGTCGCGAGTGCTTTCATATTCAAAACACTTTCTCCGTAATCGAAGATTAAATTTGACTCTTCCGAATTTCCTCTTATCAAACACTGCTGGTCACCATTACTAGCAACAATATAAATTTTTTGAGTGATATAAAATATACGTTTCCCCACTAGACCCCCGCTTAGCTCTGTTGAATGAGAGTCATGCAGTAATGAGGATGTCAAAATATTCTTGTAACTGATAGAATCCCCGCTCGGACTTAGCAAAAGTAAGTTAGTCTCATCAATGAAGGCCACATCTCGCGCAAATGTTTTGGCGCAAACAATTTGTCTAGATTGGATTTGGTATACAAGAAAACAAGAACAGTCTTGCGCAAAACGATCCACTTTCAGCATGATCACGACAAGGTTTCGGTTTCGACGCAAGTCACAAGGAATTAAATTCCAATCAGAACTGGGAAACTTCATTTCACATAAGAGCTCGGATTTAGCTCCACCAAATGTAAAGCCATTATCGTCCTCATCTTCTCGATTATTCGTCTCATCTGGAAAACATGTAGTCATACACAACCAATGACGTAACCTGTACAATTTTCGATCAAATTTCGATAGAATATAAACACATTTATCATCTTGGCGTTCACAGAAACCACCAGAATCTGAAAGAATATTGCCTGCATGCAAAGGGACGGGCATATGATCAGATATCGGCACCGAGACCTCTTCTTCAAACCCAACTGTAAACTTTCTTGCAACAAACTTTCCGACGTACTGGCAAATAAATCCCGGTAAAATATGCAATAACCCTGGTTTTGAATCTTCAGAGTAAACGGATTTCAATGTTCCACGTGCGGGATCCTCATTTGATGTGTTAGGAGCAAGTTCTAGAACATCTAAAGCCGCAGAACTTAGGACAGCAAAAGTAGGGATATCATGTTCGAGCCAGCGTAAGTGGATAGGGTTAGATATGGATGTATAGTCTTTCACTGCAATCAAACCTTTTGCCTCGATATCATAAACGGTGATCTCACTAGTTGTCGCAGTTAGAATGAATGGTAACATTGGGTTGACTGATATTTGTAGACATGCACCTGTAAAATGTATTCGGAAGAATTCAGTTTTTTCCCTTATGTCTTGTAAACATCTAAATTTACTTACCATTTAGAGGATATCGATTTGTAAGATTTAAAATACGATCCTTTCTTTTCGTGAGCCCTCCGTAGGAAAACACCAAGATTTCCTGCTCGCAGCCCACAACTATACTTTTAAAGGTGTCACTGCCTTCCATCGACTTTATTTTCTGCTCACTGGTGACAACTGGAATGAAAGTGCCAGCTGATACTTTGGATGCGTACATTTTTTTCTCACTTGAAGCAATGAAAATCATTCCATCCGTAACACACAGTGTATCGAAAATAGAATTCCGTGGTTGTGGGAAGACTGCTTGTAAAACTCCAGTAGCCCAAGAATAAACAAGAATTACCATGATTTCGAAGGGGTCACTTTCATTCGATGTGGTCATTAGCCGAGCTGCAGCACATAGGCGTTTCCCGCCGACAACAATGTTCATCAGGTCTACCGATAAAATGGTTTCACCATTGCAAATATCGTGCTGGGCACATTTCTTTTCCAAATCTAAACTATGCACTTGAACAGTGTTGGTAACGCAAAAATTTTCTTGACCAACCTCAGCCTCGACAAGGTATATCCGATTATTTGAATGTTGCCCTTCATCAGAACATGCAAATACGAGACCTCCAGTGTTTTTGTTTATATCAGCAATAACAGGCAAAAGACCGCGAGGTAAAAACAACGTTTTTGACAATAAATGAAGGCAGGAATTAAAAGAATCCATGCTTTCAGATTTTAATACAGAACTTTGTTCTTGCGTGTATTCGTTGCCAAATTCACTACTGACCAATGTATTAGAGCCCATCAATGAGGACCTCACACTAGCATCTAACGGAGCCTCGGATATACCTGTTTGCGCCACATTGCTTCCGTTTGGATCGATCCGCCCATTATCATTCCAGGAATCTAGAGGATCATTTGACTCATCTTCAATTTCAAGACTTATCTTGCTAGCGCTGTCAACATCAAAATCTGGATCATTTTCACAAGACTTAGCGAATATCTTGTTTGAAGTCTCCGGTGTTCTCGTTTGTTGGGATTCAACCTCATCATCTTGACATGAGAAAAGATTATGTAAGAGAATATACATACGCGATGCTAGCTTTACAAGAAATAAAGCTTACCGGGTCTAATCTCGTCACCATCTTTCTCTTTAAGCCAGCTTGTAGGATGTTTTACAATTGTTGATCGGTGATCGCTTGTTTCGATTTCTGAAAGTTCATTTTCACAAGAATTAGGTATAGATGATCAATTGCAGATAAAACTAACCTTTCGCAATGTCTTTTGCCGAGGTGCTGTTCTTCATCATCGAAGGAGGGGATTTGGTTGCCACTTCGTTCTCAACTTCATCGTCTAGAATCAAAAATTGATAAAATTAAGTAAAGAGATTCACGCCTCCAACACCGAAACAGGATTTAAGTAAGTGCCATACCTGGAGCCTCATGTCCTTTGTCCGATGATTTTATCCAGCACTCCGATTTTCCATCAACCTTAATCGAATAATTGCTATTACTCTCATCTTTGATCCAACTTGGCCTTGTAACGCTATAACCTCGTCCTTCACTCGCGGTGCTTCGTTCCAGAGACTTCGCCCAACTTGGTTTTATACCTTCCCCTTTTGGAGCAGCTGTGTCCATTGGAATCTCACCGACACTATCACTTTTAATCCAACTTGGCTTTGCAAGGTCACCACTAGATCCTCTACTTGCAATGCTTCGTTTCAGAGACTTTGCCCAATCTGGTTTGATACCGTTCCCACTTGGAATATTTGTGTCCATTGGAATCTCACCGACGCAGTCACTTTTGACCCAACTCGGCTTTGAAATGACGCCACTGGGTCCTTCACTTACAATACTTCCATTCAGAGACTTAGCCCGGTTTGTTTTCTTACTTGCTTCACTTGGAATATCATCTACACTGTCGATTTTGACGCAACTTAACTTTTCAGTTTCATCACTTCGTCCATTGCTTGCAATGTTATCCTTCAGATGCTTCACCCGGCTTGGTTTCATACCTTCCCCACTGGGAACAGCTGCGCTCCGTGAAATCTCGTCGGCACCGTCACTTTTGACCCAACTTGGTTTTGTTACTTCACCACCTTGTCCTTCACTCTCCATATTCCCTTTCAATGAACTCCTCCACCTTAGTTTATCACTTTCCTTACTTGGAACGATTCTTTCGATTGGAATCTCACCAACACTATCACTTTTTATAGAACTTGGCTTTGGAGGCACATTCCTACTTGACCATTTAGGTTTGTTTAGGCCCTCCATTTCGTCATACTTTTGAACATGGGCTGCAGAATCTATGCCAGTGTTTGATTTCTTCATCCAAATCGTAGGATCTTTTTTAAATTTTGATTTACTGTTAGTGCAACTTGTACCATGAAGAACAATTGTTTTGCTTTCGCCTTCTTCTCCAGTCTCCAACTTATTTTTATTATTATAGCTGGAAGAATAAATCTCGGAAGGATGCTCTAGAGACTGCGGTGCTGACCGATCCTTATCCATACCATTAAATACCTTTTTTGTCATTTGCACTTGACTCATCCTCCCGTCACCAACGCTAACGCCATCGTTCACCTTAATGCCAGCTGTAGAGCTTTGCGATGAGGCAGGAGGAGGGACAGCCATAGCAGCATCAAAACCCTCCTCCTTCCCCTTTTCCTTTTGTGAATTTAAGGTGGCCTCTTTGCTAACAGCGCTATCATCTCTCACAATTCCATTTTTATCAGTAGCTTTTTCATCAAGTACATTGTTTGAATCGGCTCGTTGTCGTCGTCGAGCCAAAATCTGTGCAAGTTCGTTAGAGACTTCCATTGCGCCGTTACTACTTTTAAATAAATAACAGTTTTAAATTGCTCGAAAATGATTTGATTACTGCTCTACCCTACCTATCACATTGACATGTTTTTCAGTACGGATTAAAGAGAACCGTAATCGTTGCAGTGTGTTGTAATTTGTAATTTGTAACAAGTTTTGAGATTTTGGAGGGAGAAATAAGAAATATATAATTTCAAAATAAGTTAACGGCTTTAAACTCAAATAACTGTATTTTAAATGAATTAGCCACACTCCCAGATACTCGTACCTGGTATCTGGTGACTGGTGAGCAAAATCTCCATCTTGGTATATTTTTGACATAAACCGACGAGGTCGAGATAGTGTATTTTAATTGACATGAGTAGCACTGGCAGAGGTGAAAGTAAACCTTCTGGGCCTGGAATGGATTACTCAGAGATTGTGCAGTTGCAGAGCGGAGCAATTGCCCTGCATCCCTCACAACGAGGAAAGATGCCAACCAAAAACATCGCAGCATCGTCTCAGGTGCAATCGACAGGGCCGTCGAAACCTTCATCTCAGATGGATGCGGTTATGAGAATTATGACTGGACAGGGGGAACGTACGGTGGCACAGAAGTTGGCAGATAGTAACAGACCTACATGGGAACAGTATAAGAAAGGTATGTATTATGTATGGGTTGAATTGAATAATCATTTATTTTATGTGTACTTTAATGTTTATTGTCACCTAAATGTTATTACGGAAAATAATTAGACAATGAGGACAAGCTTGATATAGTAGGCCAAGACCAGAAGAAAATGGAGGCATATCGTAAAGAGTTAGATGCTGATAGAGAAAGACGGCTAAAGAAAGGTCTCAACCATGGGGCAAAATTTAGGAACAGTGATGAAAGCGATGATGGCAGTCGCTCGCATAGAAAATCAAGCAAAAAGTATAGGAAAGATCGCAAAAAGCACAGTAGCAAACATAGAAAGAAGGAACGAAAACGACGGAAACGGAAATATGACAGTGACAGCAATTCCGATGAATACAGCAGCGACGATGATAGTTCTTCACGTCGAAAGAAGAAAAGGAGTAAGAAACACAAAAAGAAAAGTTCGGTCAAGGATATCGATGATGATAAATATAGACTGAGCAGTTTTTTCACGAAAAGATCTGGTGATAGTGATTGAATGCATAACACGCACATTGAAAGCCTCAATCGCCCATTGCATGTTCGATCGTCAATAAGAATAAGAAGAAATTGGAAGTCTTCAATTCAAGCAAAGACTACAGGTGTAGCAACCGAAGGAGGAAGATACTTTGAAATGTTCGTTATATTTCATTTTTGAGAGTCAGGGTTAGAAGTTAGAATGTTTTCCAAAATAAGAAAAGTAAATTTTCGGCACAGTTTGCTGAAGTTTTGTGTTTTGTTAACGGGTGATTTGCATTTAAAATCTACCGGTAGTAACGGTCACCATTATCTGTCAAAAGAATTTCCTTGCGGACCACCGCCGGCAAGCTTTAATCTAAACATGCGTACAAAGGAAATACACACACAGTTCTACATTTTTAATCAATGCGATATATTCCCACTACCTTGTCTTTATTTGGCAATATATTTTCAAACAAAACTGCCTGAGAGGCGAGCAGAACGCGAGCCTTCATTTTTTCAAACAACGGTAGCTTGCAAATACCGAACATTATCGGAACCCTCAACCTTGTCCGTTAAATGTGTGTCCACTTTCGCATATCCCCTACAAAGACAAACGACACGCGTAATAATAATAATACCCCACATCATTCCAGCGTACATTTCTCCGTTGGAAATATCCTCCAGTGGTACAGATTTCTCCTTTTCACGACACAAAAATGCTGTCCCAGCCGTCGGTACAACAGTAACTTAATTTACGATCACTTTTAAATTGCACGCATTTAATTTAACACCGGCATCCTATTAACAGTTATAACTATCGTCATCATGGCGGTCATTGTTGGTTCACGTTTACTTGGCACCATACTGGCACTAATCTGTCTCAATCCATCATTAGGCGAGTATCGCACTTACAATGACGTGGCTGTGCCCTCGAGCACAGAGTTTTTCTCCTATACATCCGGATTCATAAGCGCTCCTGGATCTGTGAACCTTTCCGACTTGCAGTTCCAGAGTTTTACGAGTTATGCACGTCAGCATCCGGAGATTTTCGATGATTTCGGACATTTCGGAGATCGAAATGTCCGTATACGACAATTGGTGGTGACATCTCGAAGGAATGAAGAGGATGAAGGTGATGTTCCGGTGTTACTGGGTTTAGGAGGTCCTGGTCCTGTGATTTTTGATAATGCTCCAAGTAACCAAAATGATCCATCTGTCTCTCCAACTGCGATGGATGCACCCATAATTGGTGCTGAAAATGACGAAGACACTTCAACATTTGTTGACATGTCAGGAATGTTTGACCTCGAAATTACTGCAGGTAACAACATAGACAAAACAGAAGAAGTTGAGGAAATTGAGGAAATTTTGGACATTATCGATGACGATTATGTGGCTCAAGAAGAAATAGAGGAAGTTTTAGAATACGAGCAAGGACTAGTGGATGACGATAAATTGAAAGGCTTTCCTATTTCTCCGACTTCCACCCCTAGTACTACCCCTACAGGAGCAGGAATGGACTTTCATGAACATGAGAATAGCGAATCACTGCAGAATTCTGAGGAAAACGACGATAATAATGGTACTGGAGATTCCGGACTCCCTTCAAGATCGAAATCAGTCGAACTCGCATTTTTTGCGGAGGTAAGATTTTAAAAATATTTCGGAAACGAGTTTATTATTAAGCATTCAGTGACTTACTTCATCGATTTAGCCCGGTGAATGTGCCCAATCGAGGGAAGGATGTGACTGGACTGATCTAGGAGTAGGTGTAACTGGGTCGGACGGATTGCCTCGATGGTGTTGTGACGAAGTATCTTTGGCTTTGGGTCTTTGTGCGGAGGCTGAATACGGAAAACTTATAATAAAACGATCAGAATTCAAAGGTTCATACGTTGCTGTTCACGTTCCTACCAATGGGGTAGGTATTGTCGGGAGCCAGGGTGTTTTGTTTGCCGAAGAAAGTGGGAGTCATATTTTAGCGATTGCTAATTGCGGCGCCGGCGAAGACGTTTATGTTAGTGGTAAAGCAATCTGGAAGTCTAAGCATGGCTATCTGCCTGGTGATCGGTGGGGAGAATTCGAATTTCTGTCCGCGCTCACTTTCCTGTTTGCTCTCCTGTTGTGCTGGTACGGGTATCAAATGCACGTCCACTCCGATCATTCAATCCCAATTCAAAGGTGGCTCCTAATTACATTGTTGGCAGGTTTCATTGAAGTTCTTTTTAAGGCTGGTGACTATTGGATATGGAACGAGGACGGCGTCCGCTTCACCGTTGCAATGTACATTGGTGAGTTTTCTTTCCTAACAGGCAGTTCATGAGATGAAATAGGTACGCGTCTAACGTTGTTTTCTGCTAGGGATATGTTTCGGTGTGATGAAAAGGGCTATTTCGCGAGTGTTGATTTTAATGGTATGTCTTGGCTGGGGTGTCGTACGTGACACGCTTGGAGGTAAAATGAGGAAAATCTACATATTTTTAGTTTCATACTGTGCTTGCGCATTTTTGCGAGATTCGTTTACGGCGGAAGCACTTACTGACCCTGATTTGACTGTTAGCGAGGAAAAAGAAGTCATCGACGTCGTGAAGATTTTTACTTTCCTTACTGCGTTTTTGGATATACTTGTTTACTTGTGGATCTTTGATTCGTTGAATAACACTATTGATCACTTAGAGGTAAGTCTTATGGTTTTTCAAAAGCATTGCCAGTACCCTCACAAGTTCCACATCTTTATATTTCAGACTATGTCGCAAAATCAAAAATTGAAAATAATGCTCAGGTTACGTCTCATCCTTATAATATCTGTATTGTTTGCTGTGTTCTGGTCCATATTTGGTATTGTGAATATATTTATGGAATCACGCATTCTATCTCTGGAGGATGAGTGGGCAGTTCATGGAGCCTGGGAGATAAATTATTTGTTTGTTTTACTTGGCGTTGCCATTTTGTGGCGACCAAACGAACGTGCCAAAGATTTTGCCTACGCAATGGAGATTCCAGCCTCTGGTGATCTTGATGATATTGAATTTGACACCGATGCCGGTCTTCCTGAAAGCGATGATTGGGACGATGAAGGCGCAAATAACTTTAGTCTCGATGATGAAAACATGGGTTTTGATATGGGAGAATATGGAAATGGACTCCGCATCGAGACAGCAGAACGAGCATAATTTAAACGAAACAAATTATTTTTCAACGGGACTACTACGTAGAACATTCGCACGTTATTGCTGCGATGAAAGATGAATATCGGCAAGGTACAAATGAAGGCTCCGATAACACTTGACGCCTCTCAAATTCATAGATGACTATTTATGAATCATTGTCCTAGCTGTATTATGAACGAATGGTCCTCTCCACTTACTCAATGTACTATAAAATATTTATTTTCACAGCTTTCATCATCACAAAGTGTGGCTCATCTACGACTTGACGTGCTGGCAAATACGGTTCAGCTTTACGTATATTGGAGTCGCAGAAGAATCGAAAGTTAATTTATGTTAACGAGGCCTTCATTTGGACTGTTTTGGAGCCCGATGCAACTAAAGTGCCCATATCATATATCGTATTTTCACCTGCGTCCTTCAGGATTTGTTTTGCCTCTTCAATTTTATCTGCCTTCACTATAAGGACCATACCAATACCACAATTAAATGTCCTCAACATCTCTTTGTCGTCAAGCCCACTAGCTTGCTGCATCCATTTGAATACATCCGGAAGAGGAGGATGATAGACAATTTCTGCATCAACTCCTTCTGGCAAGCTTCTTGGAAGATTTTCTAAAAGGCCACCTCCTGTTATATGAGCCAATCCACTCAACAATTTTGCTTTTAGCAACGGGACACAGCACTTTACATATATTTTAGTGGGCGTCAAAAGGGAATCGCCAACGGTTTCGTTCGTCGAGCTCCACGGACATGGTGAATTGTATGATAATTTCTCTTTCTCCAACAAGCGGCGGACTAGGCTAAAGCCGTTGCTATGAATGCCACTACTGGGAAGTCCTAGTAGTACATCACTGGCTGATACATCTTTAGGTAAGACGTCATTTCTATTTACAGCTCCAACACTGAAACCAGCAAGGTCATAATCACCAGGTGCGTACATCGATGGCATTTCTGCCGTTTCGCCCCCAATTAGACCACAACCAGCCTGACGACAACCCTCCGCAATACCTTCGACAACAGATGCAGCTTCATGAACGTCCAGCTTTCCTGTGGCAAAATAATCTAGGAAGAATAGAGGTTCACCACCAGCAACGATCAAGTCATTGACACACATAGCTACCAAATCAACACCGACAAATTGGTGGTTCTTTATTGATTGAGCGATTCGTAATTTAGTACCCACCCCATCTGTTGCTCCGATCAAAATGGTATTCTCAGAGTTGTACCCAGCTGCTGCTAAGTCGAAAAGACCTCCAAAACCACCGAGATCGGCGTCACAACCAGCGCGACGAGTGCTCTTACAAGCTGGTTTAATCATGTCTACAAGCGCATTACCGGCGTCAATATTGACACCTGCATCTGCATAACTAATAATTTGTTTTGTTGAACCTCCCAAAGATGATATAGCTTCAACGAAAGCCAAACCTTCTTCTTTCTGAACTTTTGCTTTTAGTGTTTCAGCTGTATCATTAGTTTCAACTTGTACAACTTTTTGAACGACAATAGGCCCCCCATCTACTTCTTCGGTAACAAAATGTATCGTGCAGCCAGTTTCTGTTTCGCCTGCATCAATGACAGCTTGGTGAACAGCAAGGTCCATACCCCCTGCATGCTTAGGCAGTAAAGATGGATGCACGTTGATACAGCGATTTTTCCAATAGTCGCAAAATTCTTTGGACAGGATTCTCATATATCCCACGAGTAGAATTATATCTGCACCAGCACCTACCAAGACTGATGTACATTCTGCATCATACTCAGCTCTCGATAAGCCTTTCGATGATACAAACTTAGATGTTACCGTGACACCAAGTGAACGTCCTTTTTCTAAAATCAGCGCGTCTTGCTTGTTACTAACAACGGCCACAATCTCGGCGTGAAGATCTCCAGACATACAAGCTTCCATGACAGGAACTAGGGCTGTACCACGAGTAGATCCAAGAACACCTATACGAACTTTCTTGTTCATTGCACCCTTAGCTATATCCGTCCGGTTATGCAAAAGTCTGTTTCCGCTGTCATCGACGAAAGAGATTGAGTTTACTGCACGGTAGGATTTTTTCAACGCATCGCTCAGAGAAGTACCCATTCCAGTAACTGCCAAAACTCGACCTCCAGAACATCGTGTAACATTAGTATTATTATCCAATTTAGTACCGGCATGATAAACCTTCACCCCCTCGATGTCTGCTGCATCGTCAAGCCCAGTTATTTCCATGCCTTTTGGATATTTCTCCGGATACCCTTTGGAAGCACAAACAACAGTCGCAGCTGAAGTATTTTCTTTAAACCGAACGTCGACTGAAGAGAGTTGTCCTACACAGCAGGCACACATTATTTCAAACAAATCAGAGTCCAATAGAGGTAGGAGAACCTGAGTTTCGGGGTCTCCAAAGCGACAGTTAAATTCCAATACCGAAGGACCATTAGGCGTCAACCTAAAAATATTTCAAGTCGAATAAGATGCATATTCACTTAGTCGAAACAATTTTATGCCAAAACTTACATCATACCAGCATACAACACGCCAACGTAGGGAGTTCCTCGCTCTACCATTTTTTCAACTGTTTTGATGCACATAGCCTCAATTTCTGCCTGAAGATCTGGTGTGACACACGGTGCTGGCGAATAGGCACCCATACCACCTGTATTCAAACCTTTGTCACCGTCCAATGCGCGTTTATGATCCTGAGCAGCTGGCATAAGAACTGCCGTCTTGCCATCACAGAAGGCAAGACACGATGCTTCTGGTCCCGTCATGAAGGATTCAATTACACATATATCCCCCGCTGCACCGAACGCTTTGTCAGACATAATCTCATGCACAGCAGCTATTGTGTCGGCCTTACTTTCGGGCAACAATACACCCTTCCCTGCTGCTAAACCAGATGCCTTCACGACGACACGTTCATTTTCACCTAACGATTCAACGTATGATAGCGCGGCATCGACATTGGTAAAATTCTTGTAGGTAGCAGTGGGTATATTGTGCTCCTGGAGAAAATCTTTAGAGAATGCCTTACTCGCCTCGAGCTCAGCCGCGGCCTGTGTTGGACCGAAAGCCTTTACACCAGGACATTCCTTAGCAAGTTCATCAACGAGACCATCAACCAATGGCTGTTCTGGTCCAACAACGACCAAATCTGCATTCAAATCCTTAACAAGAGCAACAACAGTGGCGTTCTTCTGATCGGCTCCACAATTTTTGATTTTTGGGTTTTTCTCTGTGGCCGTTCCGCCATTTCCTGGACAGCAAATGACGGAACCAACAAGCGGGCTCTGTGCGAGGGCAACAGCCAATGCATGCTCCCGTCCACCACTTCCAACTACAACAACAGTGTTTTCATTATTCTTATCAGCAAATAGATCTGATGCGAGTTGGTCGAGAGACGCGAGCGTTTTCAACACATCGCTCTTATTATCGATGGCAACGAAGCCGTTGACGTTCGGATCGAAAACTGCAATTTTGGAAGTTGTCTTCATGGTCTCACTGCGTACAAAGGCCGAATCAGCCTGCCCAGCTTCACTAAGATATTCTGCCATGGTGGGAAGACAGTAAATAATCCATTCCAAGGCTTCATTACCTTCACAACTATTGCTCGAAGAGTTCAGGAAGGTGCGGAACGGTGGTCGAAGTAGCGCTAATTCCAACGCATCGCTTCGGTTTAAAGTAATTCGAGAACATTTTTCCTTAACCAGGAGTTCGAGTACGGCTGTGGGTATTCTTGTTCCAAAGTTTAACACTGTTGCGACCGTCATGGTAAGTACATTACGTAGTAATTTCGTTTGAATTGTTCAATAGGTTCGGTGATGGTGTCGAATGTCGAATGGATGGTGAACGTGAAAATGTCTCAGGGGACAAAGATGGGTGGACATGGACATCGATCGCTTTGAAATTCGTTGTTGACATACCAGTTATAACTAACTTAGCTAAACACATCCAAGATCCAAGATCGCTAATATCCGAATTCGGTATCTTTGAGCTAATTTTACAATTGACGTTCGATTTACAATAATTGGAAGATATTTGAATCCTGGCTAACCAATCTAAATCAATGACACCCACCCCTATTAAGATAAAACGATCATCCCCACAAAAAATCACAATGGTGAGTAAAGTAAGACCGATCGATGGATCGTTTTTGGACTGTAACTTATGAAGCGGAGCTCCAAATCCAACGCAAATAGACTCATTCTATCCGCCAATATAATAGTTATACATTGCGAAAACGTGCGTGCGATTGGAGGCTGTGCCGAGGTCGAAATCAACATTTGATCAATTTGCGTAGGGTTCTACGGGTACTGCATGATTTTTGATTTTCTCCCTTCTCTATTTGTGTTTTAAGTTCAATCCATGCAATTTCGTAGAGATATATTTGGTGAGATTGGAGAAGAGAAGGCGGTTGTCGTTTTTCTTCTAGTTGGCACTTAATCCAAGTTTAAACTTTTCGACTAAAATGATGAAAATTGTACTAAAATGATGAAAATTGTAGGAAGGATCTTCGGCGCGCTTTTCAATGCAAATGACTTTTTCATATTATTATCATGACATACATCTAATAGTTCTTGTTCTAATTCTTCCGGTTTTGGTGTTAAACAGTCAGGAAAAGGCGGTAAAGGAGGTAAAGGAGGCAAGGGAGGCAAACAGCCATCCAGCAAAAAGGCCCCGCAATCGCGTTCGTCCAAGGCCGGACTTCAGTTCCCCGTAGGCCGTGTGCATCGTTTCCTAAAGAGTTCCGTCATGAGCAGCCAACGTGTGGGTGCTACTGCTGCTGTTTACACATCGGCGATTTTGGAATATCTTACGGCTGAGGTGCTTGAATTGGCTGGCAATGCCTGTAAAGATCTCAAGGTGAAGCGTATCACCCCCCGTCATTTACAGCTTGCCATTCGTGGTGACGAGGAGCTGGACACGTTAATAAAGGCTACGATTGCCGGTGGTGGTGTAATCCCTCATATTCATAAGTCTTTGATTAATAAATCAAACAAGGGTGGCGTTATGATGAAGAAGGCCGGTGGAAAAATTTAGAAACTGCAAGATTTTCCCAGTTCAAGAATGTTCGATGGGATGTTTATGGAAATATTACTCTCCGTCGAATATCAATAAATGTTATTTAGTGTGCACTGATATGCTTTGATGGTACTTCGCAGGAGGAAAAATGGTTAGTTTTAGCTCGTGAGGGGCCTTCAGATGGAATGGGTGTGGAACGTTTTTGTTGCCAGGTGTTCATGACAAAGGGTGGTGCGATTCCACGACCACCTATTCTCTATGTCAAGATACGAATTATGTACATTACATAAAGTTATCTAATCTTCTTCCGCTTTTTTGTTTATCTATTAATAAGTTGTTCTGTAATCAATTATTGTCTGTAAGCAAGGACCTCCAAGAAGTGGATCCATTGTCAACGGACGAGAGACGTTACAAAGATATCTATTTCAGAATGAGCTTCTGCTTAGCAAAGATGGTGTTATTACTCTCATCGGTGCCTTGAGCTCCATCCTATCCCACCCATATCTCGCATTGTAATGCAAAGATAGGCTTCAGCCATTTCTCGTAATAGGCAAGGGGAAAGAAGTAGCACAGAGCCCAGACCTTCCCTCGGCGACGTTGTTGCTTCATTTAAACGAATCATAAAATGACGTCTCATCCTTAGCAAAATAGAATTTTGTAATAAGGATATCTCGAAAGACGAAAACGAAAGAGGAAAATTCATCATTGTTTTCAACTAATAGTCATTTATTCGCACGACAAAGTGAGTAACCTTGATGGAGCAGTACGGATTTACCCACAGCTAGAATCATCCAGGTTATTCCAATTTCTGACCTTTCGTGTTTCGACGACTTGAGAACGCTTCCGCGTATGGCGATGACTTAACTTTAATTGTTTGAGAGCGCGCTTTTGACTATCAGTTGTCCGATCCTTTGAAATAATAAGTGATCGATAAGCTTGATTTTCTTGGAAAAGAAACCAGTACTGTAACCTATTGGCGTTGGTGCAGTTTGATTGTATCAAATGTGAAAATTTACCTTATGTGTATATCGAACAACATGCAAGCCTGGCTCGTTGCCATTCACAATTGGCTTCAAATTTTCTATCTGGCCTGTTTGAAATCCGCTCTTTAGCCGTTTGAGTTCAATCTGTTGTTTGTTTGAAAGATCTTGAAGTCTATCCTTATCAACAATAGCCCACCTTAGCTCCTCAGTAACATCTTTCAACGCCCTCTTTAACGCCAAAACCTCCTCTTGGGTTTGCTGCAACAGGTTGCAGTCTGCCGTGTTAATACCTGTGTCAATAGTATTATTGAAACTTTCTAATTCTACTATTTTTGCTTGCAATCTAATAATAATTTTAGCAATGGATCACACAGAATTTATGCTAATCCTTACCTTTCATTTTGCTTCTGGGATCTTTTCAACTGTTTCGACATCTCTTGGGCACGCAAATTAAAATATAATTTAATGTTTTTATCTACTCGTTCTGGTCCATCATTCGATGTTTCGGAATCGTCCTCAACAGAAAATTTCTTTTCTTTGGAATGATTTATGTTCATCAAATTCTCAATTTCTGATCGCATAGATGTTACCATTGACTGTAACTTTTTCTTTTCTTCTTCTAAATTTCGATTTGAATGCTTCGGATTACCAGACTCCTGATCACTACTAAGAAATGAGAAATCTAACGTAGAAAACAAGTCATTGTCTTTACTTTTAACCCCTTTCCCTATTTTCTCACTATCTATATATTCTTTATATTTTTGGATCTGATCTTTAAATTGTTTATTCTCGTTATCCTACAAATTAAAAATATTCAAGTCAAATCCATCTTAGGAAGTTTCTGCCTATTATATGCAACAATTCAATTGGTATACTTACGAGTTCTATTGTCTTGCGACGAAGTTCATCTCTGTCGTCGACAACTTTATGTTGATATTTCAATTTTCTAATGAGATTACAATTTTTTTCGTCGGTAGCCTCGATGTAATCTTGCGCATCCTTAAGCTCTTTTGACTTTGTCTCAAGTTCGCAAGATATTTGGTACAATTTGCTTTGAATTGAGTACATTTTCGATTCCAAGTCAGCTACTTCTTCTTTCGCTTCTGTTTTTTCTCGTTCCACTTCCCTTCTTCTCTCCTTACTATATATCACCACAGCACTCAACTCTTTTGCTCTATTTTTCATCTGGTCAACTTGATCCTCAAGAGTTTCGACTTTCCCTTTCAAAACATTTTCGATTGCAGTCATATTATTTATTTGTTGAACAAAACTTTCTTTAACTTGATTAGCTTGTTCATTGAGCTTTTTCACTATCGAAATATGATACTGACGCATCTTATTTAAAGCTTTGAGCATATCGTTTATTTTTTGTTCTGTTTCGTTCTTCTCACACATCAATAAGCCAATTTTTTCCTGAAAAGATTTAACTTCTTTATCTTTCACTTCGAGTTGATCGGTCAAATCTCGTTTTAAATTGACCAAGTTTTTCGATTTGTTTACAAGCTGCCCTTCCAAACTCTTTATTTCAGCTTTAAGACTCTTTGAGTTATTTCTTTCGTTTTGAAGGTCATCATGGTACTCATCCAAAAGGGAACTACATTCATTCACTTTTTTACTTGCGATGCTCTGAGTAACAAATAATTCTGCTTTTAGTTTATTAACTTTTTGCTCATATTTTTCTCTGAGAAGATTCATGTCTTTATGCTTACTGCTTTCTACAGCATTAGTTTGAAGACCAAGTCTAGTTCTTTGGTCGACACATTTAGATGCACGTTTGTTCTTTTGATAGAGTAAGCATCTTCAAACTCACCTTTCAAAATCAAAATTAATGAGTAAACTATGCTTTTCTTCTTCAAAATTTCTTTGCAAGTCTTGGTTTTGTTGCTGCAATTTTGCATTATGTTTCAAAAGGTCGCACTCTCTTAATTTCCATTTCTTTTCCGCTTTAAAGATGACCTGAATTGACTCTGCCAGCTTTTTTTTAAGCTGTGAACCTTCGTTCTCATTGCAAGCAATAATTTGATTCAGATTATCTATTTCACAGCTCTTCATCGACAATTGATCCGTGCACTTAGCATAGTTGGAAGATAAAACGTTCAGTTTTTGAATCAATATTTCGTTTTGTTGCTTGGAATTGCATAACTCTTCTTGGATGCAATCAACCTGCTTTGCCCTAAGCTGCCGCACTTCGAGCTCTTTCTGAACAATAAAGTTATCTGTGAGTCGCGGCTCCTTAGCAAAGCACTTTCCCAACGAATACGAAACAAAAGGTTGGGTTTCCTGCATATTTCTATGACTCGAAGGATTCATGTTTGTATACAGAGATTTCTAAAATGATTTTGAAAATTTATTTGCTATCATCTCGACGAAAACATCGATTTTTGATACAACTTCAGTGGAACTTTATTTTCATACATCGTGATGACGATTCTTCAAATC
>Ga0115008_10000240_pt1 | contig 38480 bp, 40 predicted proteins | sample FraStrMetagenome_FD_87164 | JGI IMG/M metagenome (GOLD analysis project Ga0115008, IMG submission 87164) | Marine eukaryotic phytoplankton communities from Arctic Ocean - Fram Strait ARC3M Metagenome | ecosystem: Environmental > Aquatic > Marine > Oceanic | place: Fram Strait | collected... | reverse complement strand
TGTGGCAGAGACTTTAAAACCTTCGTTCGTTATGAACAAAGGCAGATTTGATACTTATATAAGCAAACTATAAGAATATTCTTCTTAGATCTAAGGCTCAGTACCATTGGTAAGGAGTCTTGGAAAACCTTTAAAAATAGTTCTCAATGCAGTGCAGAGTTCACGCTATTTTCCCTACTAATGCTTAAACCTTAGCTTATGCTTTAAATAAAGTGGTAGACCCGAATGGACTCGAACCATCGACCTCCGCAATGTCAATGCGGCGCTCTAACCAAAACTGAGCTACGGGTCTATAAAAGAAAAAGTATTATACAGAATTTTTAATAGATGGTGATATCCAATAATCGAGTCCAAAAAAATTTATACGTGCAATAAAGTCAAAAGTAACTAAAAAAGTATTATAAAGGGTATTGATAATACTTTATAAATATATATAATAGTGTTTCAGTCAGCTTCTTCTCCCCCCTATTTGATTTTGCTGACAACTAAAATGGAGAGCCTAGGCTCTCCATTTTTCTTTTACGCCCTCTTCATTGATCGAATTTTTTGCCTTGTAGCTTTGAGAATAGTCTGCTCTTCATCACCATCCATTTCATCTAGTAATTTATCAATCTCGGCCAAAGATTTATCAACAGAACCCCATAAGCCATCGGTATCAGACCTTTCATCTATCAAGTCCTGGTATCTCGCAGAAACATCCTCTGGAACTTCACTTGGATATTGATAGCAAATAATTCTTTCCGCAAATAATCTCAATCTATCATCGCTAAAATTTCTAGAAATCTTAATCAAATGGGCTGGGTCATCTGTTATATGAAATTCCTGCATCAGATCCTTATCTCTATTCGATGGAAAGCCCCCGGAATAGATAGTTCCTTCAATGAACTCAGATTCAGGAAAATCCATCATCCTATCTTCCATAGCTTGAGAGACTTTTGATTGGAAATCTTTATTCGATCGAACTATATCGGCTCTTCTTTGGAGCTCAGAGAACTCCATATCAAAAGCATCGGGATTGGTAAGAAGCTTATGAGAACAAATTGGGATAGTTTTGTTAATTTTATATTTCTTTAAAGGTCCGTCTCTGCCCTTTGCTTTAACTAATTTATTAATTTCAGTGAAATCTAGGTCTAAAATATCATCAGGGTCATAGCTTAGATCATAAAATACTATCTCATTTGGTCTACTAGCATCTCCTCCACACATGACAACAGGGTATCTAAAAGTATGTCTTCTATGAATCTCTCCAAGTGCCAAAAAATCGTCAGAGTAAAGAAGATTTTTAACTCCGGGCTTTGTAGAAATATCTATAAATGATTGGAATAGTTCAGGAAGTTTTTCATTGATAATCTTACACATCTCAATCATAAGATTACAGTCAGCAATTGCATCATGCGCATCTCCCGCATCGATACCGTGCTCAAGAGCTAGATGTTCTAGCTTGTAACTAATACCAGGCCCTCCTTCAAAAAGAGGCATGGAAATCTCATCTGAAAAAAATGCAGCAATGTTGTGAATCATTAGCATTAAATCCAATCTTCCATTTCCGTTAGTATTGGTCGTATATGGTTCTAATAAATTCCAGAAAAACTGTCTTCGGACTAACTCCTCATCAAAAGCATGTCCATTATAAGAAACAAAAATTGCAGGATTTTTTGCAGACCATTGCTTCCACTGCATCTGCAGGTCTTTCATCATTTGATAATGGGAAACGTTTGAATTAAAGAGATCTATCTTTTTATTTGTCAGCATTGCTCTGGGCGCTGGAATAACCCAAGGCAATGGAGCACAGCTAATATTCTGCTCTCCTAGAGTATTAAGATTTCCATCAGTAAGAACTGATCCACATTGAAGAATCTGACTGAAATCTCTCTGTATCCCAGTCGTTTCAGTATCGTAGAATATTAAATTATTATCGTTTGACACCTATGTAATTTAACTTCTAGCGATATGAGAAGATTCTACTGAAGAGTCTTTGACCATATATTTACCAAGCTCATGTCTTGCAACGGCTCTTCTGTGAACTTCATCAGGACCATCAGCCAGTCTAAGAGTTCTCATGTGAGCATACATCTGAGCAAGAGGATATACCTGCGAAACTCCAGCTCCACCGTGCATTTGAATAGCTCTATCAATAACATCGCAGCAAACATTTGGAGCTACGACCTTAATTTGTGCAATTTCACTAGCAGCAACTTTATTACCTACTGTGTCCATCATATGTGCAGCTTTTAAAGTTAATAGCCTTGCTTGGTCAATTTCAATTCTTGAATTTGCAATAATATCCATGTTTCCACCAAGTTGAATTATTGGTTTTCCAAAAGCAGTTTTTTGCATCCCATGTTTACACATCATTTCAAGAACTCTCTCTGCAAGACCGATTGCTCTCATGCAATGATGAATTCTTCCAGGTCCTAATCTACCCTGAGCAATCTCAAATCCCCTGCCCTCACCCAATAAAAGATTTTCTTTTGGAACTCTAACATTTGTAAATTTAATGTGTCCATGTCCATGAGGCGCATCGTCATATCCAAACACATGCATCATTTTTTGTATTTCTATACCTTCAGCATCCATTGGTACTAAAATCTGAGACTGACGTTGATGTCTACCATTATCAGGGTTTGTTACGCACATAAAAATTAAGATTTTACATCTTGGATCTCCAGCACCTGAAGTCCACCATTTTTCGCCGTTGATAACATACTCATCACCATCAAGCACAGCTGAAGAAGCAATGTTAGTAGCATCTGAAGAGGCTACGCCTGGCTCGGTCATCGCAAATGCTGAACGAATATCTCCATTTAATAATGGCTTAAGATACATCTCTTTATGCTCTTCGTTTCCATATCTTTCTAAAACTTCCATATTCCCTGTATCAGGTGCAGAGCAATTAAATACTTCAGATGCTATTCCGTAGGCACCCATTATTTCTGCCAAGTGAGCATACTCAAAGTTGGTCAGACCAGCTCCATTTTTACTTTCGGGTAAAAATAAGTTCCACAATCCTGCTGCTTTAGCTTTTGCTTTCATTTCTTCCATGATTGGAGGAATTGTCCATGTGCCATTCTCATCTTTTGATTGCTCATGATATAAATCTTCATTATGAGCAACTTCTTTTTGAATAAAGTCTTTAACTCTATCTATTAAATCTTGTGCAACCGGTCTTACTTCAGCTATCATTTTGACTCCCCTTTATATTCATGAATAAGAAACTAATATAAGTTCTATGAATAATGCTATTATTATGTATGTTTATAATAGCTTTATGTTGCTAACAAATCTATATTAAAAATAATCAGGTTTAGTGGCATTTTGCACAAGGGGTTTTGTTTATGAAAATTAGTAATTTTGATTTAAATTTATTTGTAATACTTAATGCTATTTATACTGAGGGAAGCCTTACAAAAGCTGCTCATGTTGTAGGAATTACACAGCCAGCTGTAAGTAATGCCCTTTCAAGGTTAAGAGAAAAATTTAATGATGAACTCTTTATTAGAACTGGTTCTGGAATGGTTCCAACTCAAAAAACTGAAAATATAATTATAGACGTTCAAGGTGCTTTGGCATTAATGCAGCAAAGTGTTAATGAACCAGATACATTTGAGCCAAAGCAATCAAGCAGAACATTTAAGCTATCTTTGGGTGATATTTCTGAGGGAAGAGTACTACCTTTTCTTATGCAGGAAATTTATAAAAATGCTCCTAAAATATCTGTTGGCAGCTATGGATACAATAGAAGTGAGCAAGTTCATGCGCTTTCTACTAATAATCTAGATTTTGTTGTTGACCCTATAATCCCTGCATCAGATGAAATTAATTCTTACAAAGTGTTTGAAGATGATTATGTTGTTGCGCATAGAGACGGCCATCCAATTTCTGAAATAAAAAATTTAACTGTTGAAGATATCCTTGCACAAAGACATTTAAATGTTTCGGCAAGAAAAAGAGGGCTTCATTTAATTGATGTTGAGCTTGAAAAAGTGGGCTATAAAAGAGACGTTGCACTTAGATGTCAGCACTTTCTAATAGCTCCAACAATTGTTAGATCAACTGATGTGGTGTTAATGGTTACTAGAAGTTTTGCAATGAGTCATGGGTTGCCTTTTGTTGAGATACCTGCAGATATACCTTCAATGGAATATTTTCTTATTTGGCATAAAAGTGATGAAGGAGATGGTGGTCACTTATGGATGAAAGATTTAATAATAAAAGCTTTTGAAGAAGCTAAAAAAAATTAAATAATTCCTTATAGATAAATATCAAACCTTGTTGATTTTCCTTTTACCTGATAATTGATATTTTTGTCTAATTGATCGGCTTTTATTGGTCTCTTTAGTATAATTTTTTTATAGTCTAATTTTTTAAACTCATTAAATAACTCATCTGCTCTATCTTCTATGCATTCCAGATCTAACAATCCTCTAATAGAGTTTATGTTTCCAGATCTTAAGATATTTTTTTTAATCTCTGGGTAAAGAGGATCAAGATATACAACATCAATATCTTTATATTTGCCATATACATCTAATGAATCGCCGTTGATGAAAGTAAGGTTTTTAAGGAATGGGAGTTCAACTTCTGCCCTTTTACATGCATCTTGGACTAATAAATGTAGTATTTTGCTTTGCTCACATGCCACAACACTGTGTCCAAGAGATAAGAAAATTATTGAATCAGAAAGCAGTCCTGCTGTTGCATCAAATATTGTTAGTACATCCTTGGACTTACCTAATGTTTTCTTTAAAAGAGTTTCATGGTCTGATCGTTTTAATCTCCAGCCCATTGGACCAGAAAGAAAATCAACATGGAGTATGTTCAAAAGATTTGATGCATCTTCAATAAAATAGAATCCCCTTTCATCGAATCCAACGAAAGATCCTTTAATTGGCTGGTTGTTAACAAGTTTTAGATCATAGTCTTTTAATATTTTTTCTAGGTCTTCTATTTGCAATGATTCGCTTATATAAAAATCTACACTCATATAAGTAATAACAAGGTAATGCCTAAGCCAAGCCTATACAAAACAAAAGGATACATCCCTATTCTTTCTGCAAAGAGTAAAAAATATTTAATAGTGAAGAAAGCAAAAAACATTGAGACAAAAAAGCCTATGATCAGTGAAAGGCTATTGAGGGATACGTCTGAATTAATTACATCTAGGACCAAGAAGACTAAAGCTCCTAAGATTGTCGGGATTCCAAGCATAAAAGAAAATTTTGATGCATCTTTTAAACTTAAGCCAATAAATAAAGCTGCAGTAATAGCAGTACCTGATCTTGAGGCACCTGGAAGTAATGCAAAAACCTGAAAACATCCAATGAATAATGCTCCAACAATGGTTAAGGTAATTAGCTCCTTACTATGAGTATTATATTTGTAGGCCAGTAATAGCAAGAATGCAAAAATAAGATTCATCCAAGCAATACTCTGAATGCTAAAAATTCTTTGCTCTATAAGGCCGGAGGCAAAAAACCCCACTATAACTACTGGTATTGTTGCTAAGATTAACAAGAGTGCTAGCCTTCTATCACTAACAAGTAATTCATCTTTTATGAAAAAAGATTTTGTCATATTTATTAAATCTGTGCGAAAGAAAAATATAACCGCAACAAGTGTTCCTGCATGAACAGCTATATCAAAAGGAAGGCCCAAATCATTAGACCCAAAAAGCAGAGAGGGAAATAGTAAGTGTGCTGAACTTGATACTGGAAGGAACTCAGTAAGACCCTGTATTAGGCCTAAAATTAAACTTAATAGTATTTCACTCATTTATCTTTTTATACTGAGTATCGATGGCATATACGGGGTTAGCATCATCAGGATCAAAAGCTTTCGGATTAAAGCCAGAGTTTTCAAATTGTTGTTTTGCAGACATCAGTATCTTGTCTGCATGAAAGCCCTCGTGCTCTTCTGCAAGAACTGCAATTAGGGGCTTATCAAGAGCAACAGTTACACCTTTTAAATAAGTAGCAACGCTTCTTGTTGCTGTATAAGAATTCTCAGAATTAGCATAAGCAAACAGATCAATATCATCTAAAAGAAATATTTTTTTATGGCCTATATTTGAAAGAAGCTTATTCCAGTTTGGCCTATCTTTTCTTTCATGTTTACTAGAAAAAGAAATTACATTCCCATCAAGCATTACACAAACAGAAGTCTGATCACCGGAGCTATCAATTGCAAGAATATTCATTAATACTAAATCTGGTCCTCAATATTCTTAAAGACCTCTTCGACCCTATGCTCACCATTAACTGTGAAATAGTTAAGATCACCTTTAGATGACTCATCTATATAAAAATTAGTAAGGGGTTTTGTCTGATCATGATAAACCTCGAGTCTTTTAAGGACTGTTTCTGGTTTATCGTCCTCTCTTTGAATAAGAGATTCTCCAGAAATATCATCAATTCCCTCAATTTTAGGAGGATTGTAGGTGATGTGATAATTTCTTCCCGACCCCGGATGCACTCTTCTTCCAGACATCCTATTTACAATAACCTCATCTTGAACAGTTATTTCAATTACATGGGTAAAGTTAATGCCCATATCTGCAAGCTTTGATGCCTGGCCAAGTGTTCTAGGCACACCATCAAACAATGATCCGTTTATACAATCTGGTTTAGTTAGTCTATCTTCAATTAAAGAGCCTATGATTTCATCAGAAACTAGACCACCAGTATCAAGTATATTTGATACTTTTGTACCTAGATCGCTTCCAGATGCTACTGCCTCGCGCAACATATCACCAGTACTAATCTTTGGAATATTACAAAGCTCACAAATCAAATCAGCCTGAGTTCCTTTGCCAGCTCCAGGGGGTCCTAATAAAATAATATTTTTCATATTTCTAATATAGCAAATGCTATTGCATAGTTTTTTTCGTCTGCAAGACTAACATGGCTTTTTACAATCCCCAAATCTACTTGTAATATTTTTAGATCATTTAATGCATTAAAAATTGGCTTTCCATGATCATCTCTTAGAATTTCTATATTTTCAAACATGACAGGTAATAACATTCCGGTTCCAAATGCTTTTGAAATTGCCTCTTTACCAGCAAACTGCTTTGCTAGATAAGTAATTTTTTTTGGTTCAACAAGATTGGAGAATATGGCTAATTCTTTTTCGGATAATACCTTAATTGCAAACTTCTCTAGATTATCCATTTTCTCTAATCTAGATAAAGAAACGATATCTGTTCCTACTCCGAAGATCATGTTCGAATCCTTTTAAAAATATCTCTACTTGCTAAATCTCTGCCATCTAGGCAAAAATGAATAGCTGTTTGTGTTAAGTGTTTTAAATATTTTTTAGAAACCTTTGATAAATCTCTTGATCTTATATTAATAATATCTTCACCTGTAAAATTTGAATTACTAGATTCTCTAAATCCTCTTTCAGGTATGAAGGAATAGTTTTTACTTGGCTCTATGCATTCATTTCTATCAATCTCATTTTCAAAATCTAAACCATAACCGAGCATATCCAGTAAATCTAATTCAAAATGTCGTAAAGTAAGCTCTAGATCATTCTCAGCTAATACCTGACTTAAAAAAGATTCGTACAAGATAAATAAATCTTCTTGGGCTGCACCCTTAGGCAACAATCTCATAAGTAGTTCATTTATATAAAGAAGGCTGTAACTCTTTTTAGTAAAATTATTGCTAGAGTCAGAAAAGTCTCTATCTATATTAGTTAGGGTTTTAAGATCTGATCTTCCCGAGCAGGTAAATTTTAACTTAGTGAAGGGTGCTAAATATCCAAAAAACTTTGATTTAGGTTTTTTGGCTCCCCTGGCCATTAGAGACATCTTCCCGTTCTTTCTAGTAAATACTTCTGCTATAACACTTGTTTCGCCATAAGCTCTTTGATGAAGAAGGAAGCACTCATCCCATTCACTAGGACTCATAACTTCCGCCGACCCCGAGACTTTGTATATAGTCTGAGTCAGTATTCCAGTTCTTTTTAACTTTTACCCATGTCTTTAAAAATACTTTTTTTCCGAAGTATTCTTCAAGCTCAATCCTTGCCTGTTGGCCAATTTTTTTGAGAGTTCCTCCGCCCTTACCAATAACTATTTGTTTTTGGCTGTCCCTTACCACGTAGATAACTGAATGAATTTTAATAATAGATTCCTCATCTTCTAATAACTCAACCTGAACAAAGGTATCATGGGGAAGTTCGTCTCCAAGCATTCTGATGATCTTCTCCCTTATTAACTCTGTGATCATAAATAAATCTTTATGGGCGCCCTGAATTCCTTCTTCTCCATATATATGATCATTCTCTGGTAGATACTTTTGTATCAGAATTTCAAGCTCGACTATGCCTTCATTATTGAGTGCAGAGATTGGAATAATATCTAAAAAACTATATTCCTTTGCAAGCCTAGCCATCATTGGCAATAGTTTGTTTTTATCATCAACTTGGTCAACTTTATTAACAACACAAATTACCTGTGACCCCGCTTCCTTTAGCTTCTGAAGAACGGACATATCTTGCTCGTCCAAAGTAAGTCTTTGAACAACAAAAAGAATAATATCAGAGTCATCAATTAAGCTTTGAGCAGAGCGATTTAATACTTTGTTCATAACTTTTGGTGATTTAATATGCATTCCTGGAGTATCAGCAAAAATCATCTGTTTATTTTCTACTGTTTTAATTCCTAGAATATTATTTCTTGTAGTTTGAGATTTTCTAGAAGTTATCGAAACCTTCTTTCCTAAAATATGGTTAAGAATTGTTGATTTACCAACATTAGGCTTTCCAATTATTGATATGTATCCACAATAATTTTTAGTCATTTGATTTTTTGATATGTAAAAGAACTAAAGAGGCGACATCGGTTTCTGCAGATTGTTTGGAGGGGCCTGAAGCTGTAAAAGTATTACCTTCAAATTCAATACTACAATTAAAGCCAGTATTCGTGTCTTCAATAATATATTTAGGCCGTTCTAATTTCATAGATTGGAGTAACTCCTGAAGTTCTGTTTTTGAGTCTTTAAATTCAGTATCAGCTGAAAGAGAAAGCAACTCTTTATTAAATATATTTAAGGTAATCATATTAACCTTATCCCATCCAGAATCGAGGAAAATTGAACCGATCAATGCCTCAAAAGAATCTTCTAAAATTGAGTTTTTTCTATCACTGGAAAGGTTTGCAGTTCCCTTGGATAGCTTAATGTAATCATCCAAGGAGAGCTCTAAAGATTTTTTTGTTAGAGATTCTGCTTTTACCAGATGAGCTCGCATCCTTGTAAGCAAGCCTTCTTTTTCATTGGGGAACTTAAGGAATAAGTACTGAGCTATAACAGAGTTAAGTATAGAGTCGCCTAAAAATTCGAGTCTTTCATTGTTATGTTTGTTATCAAAGCTTTTATGAACAAAAGCAAGCTCTAGTAATTGAATATTTTTAAAATTATAGGAAATATTTTCTTGTAACAACTTGTAGGGCATTAATTAATCTTACCAGTTCGAGAGAAAGATGGGATGCATGCCCAACACTCCCATGTCATAAATAAATAGTCAGCCTTTCCAAAAAAGTTTTCTCTTGGAACAAAACCAACATCCTTAGTGCTGTCATTTGAATTGTCTCTGTTATCACCCATAACAAAGTAATGGCCTTTAGGGACTGTCCATTCTGAAGGGTACTGAGTATTTTGACCTCTAATGTTTCTAGTTAGGTAATCGACTTTCCCATGATTCTCAAAGTAAAAATCTACAACCACATCTATCTCTTTAACAGTTATTACTCCAGAGCTATCTCTATATCTTCTTGTTATTGTTTCTTCTTCAGTTTTATGAAAATTCTTCTTTATAGGAGTTCCATTAATAAAGATTTGCTTATTGACCACTCTTACAGAATCGCCAGGTTTTCCAATCAGCCTTTTAACGTAGGGAACTGGATTATGAGGAGGTATAAAGACAACAACGTCGCCATAGCTTGGATTGCTATCAAGAGCAAAGGGTTTTCCAATTCTATTTATCTTAGTGCCGTATGAATGCTTATTTACAAGCAAAAAATCTCCATCTTTTAATCCTGGAAGCATTGAACCAGATGGTATCTGATATGGCTCATATATAAAAGTTCTTAAAATAAAGATTAAGAATATGGGAATAAAATATCCTCTCGATGAAGCAATAATCGTACTATTTTTGAGAAGTATTCCTATAAGTAAGACTATTAAGGCAATTATAGAGCCTATAAATAGAATGATTCCTAGATCACCAGCGTTAAGGAATATGCTGACAAGCATTAAGAGACCGAAGATCGTCGAAATAGTTGAAAGATTTTTAATTAGAAAGGTATCTTCAACACCCTCATTGACCGTATGCATTATCCAGTAAATCAAACAAGAGGACATGCCAACTATTGAGATAATAAATAAAGGATCAGATAGCATCTTATTCTCCAGATTTGAAATAGTTCAAGAAGGCATCTTGTGGAATCGAGACTTTACCAAATTGCTTCATCTTCTTTTTTCCATCTTTCTGCTTTTCAAGAAGTTTTTTCTTTCTGCTAATATCACCACCATAACACTTAGCCGTAACATTTTTTCTAAGCGCCTTTACAGTTTCTCTAGAAATTATCTTTGCCCCCAATGCCACCTGAATAGGAACATCAAACATCTGCCTTGGAATTAATTTTTGCAAATTGGCAGCAATCTCTCTTGCTTTTTGGTTTGAGAATGACTTGTGGACAATCATTGATAGAGCATCGATCTTTTGATTATTAATTAAGATATCTATTTTTGTTAAGTCTGATTTTATAAAGCCAATCAGATTGTACTCAACGGATGCAAATCCTTTTGTAGAGGATTTAATCTGATCAAAGAAGTCAACAATAACCGCAGAAAGAGGCATCTCAAACACAATAGATACTTGATTACCAAAATAGGTCATATCCTTCTGTGTACCTCTTTTTCCAGTACAAAGTGTAATCACATTCCCGACATACTCACTAGGAGTAATGATTGTGGTTGTGGCTATAGGCTCTCTGATTTCTTCAATATCATTGGAAGGAGGAAGTTGAGATGGATTATCACACTTCAAAATAGTTCCATCATTTTTTAGAACCTCGTATTGAACTGACGGCGCTGTAGAGATAAGGTCTAGGTCATACTCTCGTTCAAGACGTTCCCGTATAACCTCCATATGAAGAGTTCCAAGAAAACCACATCTAAATCCAAAGCCAAGGGCATCAGAGACTTCGGGTTCATAAACTAAAGAAGAATCGTTTAATATAAGCTTAGATAATGCATCTCTAAACCTTTCGTAGTCATCTGAGCTAACAGTAAACATTGAGGCAAAAACTTTTGGATTTACCTTTTTGAAACCTGCCAATGGTTTGGTGACCTCATCCCCTACTTCAATCAGAGTATCTCCGACAGGAGCACCTTTGATATTTTTAATACCAGCAACTATATAGCCTACCTCGCCCGCTGAAAGAGTTTGTTTTTTAACTTTCTTTGGAGAAAAAATACCTATCTCATCAGCATTATGATTTTGACCAGTAGAGTAAATTTTAAATTTTTGACCTGTTTTGATTGTGCCATTTTTAATCCTTATCAAAGAAACAACTCCAAGATATGAATCAAACCATGAGTCAACAATAAGAGCCTGCAATGGAGCAGAGGGGTCACCTTCTGGCGGGGGTATGTCTAATACCAGCATATCCAAGAGGTCTTCAATACCAACTCCCGTCTTCGCACTAACGAGGGGTGCGGAGCTAGCATTAATACCAATCATGTCCTCAATTTCCTTTTTAACTCTTTCTGGTTCAGATTGAGGAAGATCAATTTTATTTATAACAGGAACTACTTCTAATCCCTGCTCTACTGCGGTGTAACAGTTAGCAAGTGTTTGAGCTTCAACTCCCTGAGAGCCATCAACCACCAAGAGAGCTCCTTCACATGCTGAAAGCGATCTAGAGACTTCATATGAGAAATCTACGTGCCCCGGAGTATCAATAAAATTTAATTGGTAAGGGGTTCCATCTTTGGTATATTCCAGTGTTACAGCTTGGGCTTTAATAGTTATCCCTCTTTCACGCTCTATATCCATAGAGTCGAGGATTTGCTCAGACATCTCTCTAGCTGAAAGCCCGCCGCAATATTCTATCAATCTATCAGACAGAGTAGATTTTCCATGATCAATATGGGCTATGACAGAAAAGTTTCTAATATTTTTCATAAAGTGGTGCTATTTTACAGGCAAAGAGACCAATAAAGGAGCAAATAAAGTCTTTTTAAATACTAATTAATAGTAATGGACGTTATTAACCTTCCGCCATTTCTAATAATATGGAAAGCTACTTTATTTCCTGAGGAAAACTGCTCTAAAGCATTATTAAAAGAATCAATATCAACAATCTCATATTTCTTTCCTTTGTGCTGGATCATTGTAATAACATCGCCTCGGGCCACCTTCCCAGATGCAGGCGAACCTGGATTGATTCTGGATACAATAACGCCGTCTGGCAGTTTAGCCATAGCTGGATTATCTCTATCAATCTCAGCAACTTTAAGACCGACAGGATCTAATGAGCTCTGAGATTTTGCAGGAACGAAAGATTCTTTATTTACAGGAAGTTCTCCGAGAATAAACTTTAATTCAATCTCATCACCATCTCTTATTACTTTTGCTCGAGCTTTAGTACCAGGCCTCATTTGTCCAACTACATGAGGTAAGTTGGTGCTGAACTTAATTTCTTTTCTATCAAACTCAATTATTACGTCACCGGGTATAAGTCCTGCGAGATCTGCTGATTCTCCCTCTTCTACATCATTAATAAGTGCGCCATAAGGCTTTTTCATTCCAAGAGCATCAGCTAAATCGCTGTCGACTTCACTCATTCTTACTCCAAGGTAACCCCTTGAAACTTCACCGTTATCAATAATTTGATCAGCCACATCAATTGCAACATTGATTGGTATAGCAAAAGCTAACCCCTGATAGCCACCACTTCTTGAATATATCTGGGAGTTAATTCCAATGACATTCCCATCTAAATCAAACAAAGGTCCTCCTGAATTTCCAGGATTAATAGCAACATCAGTCTGCAAGAATGGAACATAGTTACCTATATTATTATTTTGAATACTTCTTCCCTTAGCACTTACTATCCCAGCAGTAACAGAGAAATCAAAACTAAATGGTGATCCTATGGCAACTACCCAATCACCAACTTTTAACTCATCGCTGTCTCCAACTCTTACTACCGGAAGATTATCTCCATCAACTTTAAGGACAGCTAAATCTGATAGCTGATCAACACCAATAATTTCTGCAACATACTCTCTTCTATCAGAAAGCGAAACAATAACCTCAGTAGCATCTTCAACAACATGGTAATTAGTTAGAATATAATTATTCTTAAGAATAAAACCTGATCCATAAGATGCTGCCTCTCTTTTTCTTTGAGGAGCTTCTCTATATTGCCTTGGTATACCAAACCTCTCTAGCATTTCATCTGGAATCCCGCCGTAATTATTTGACTGTCTTTGTGCGACTTCTCTTGTTGAGGTTATGTTGACAACCGCCGGAGCTGAGCTCTCAACCAGATCAGATATATTTCCAGGCAATGCTAATAGCAAAGGGTTTATAGATAATAGTGATATAAATAAAACTATGTTCATTTGTAGTGTTTTGTATTTCATAATGTTTATTTGTTATTGATCGATTACTTGAGCAATTTTAATTGCAGATTCTGAATTCAGATTACCATATAAAGTTAGCACCCTTCCATCTGCCAAGGGAACTAAGTAAATCATTTTATTTCCATGCTTCCAGTACCGAACCTTATTAATACCTAGATTCTTTTTCTCTAGACGCAATCTAAAGCTTTCATTTCCCTTGATGTATTGACTGCTAGTTTGGCCGTTAATATTAAATCCAACATTTCGTAAGTCAATGTCTGAATTATTACTGCTCATGAACTCTGGGTTATTTATAACCTTGAGAACATGATCCACTAAATTCTCTTGTGAAAGACTAGCAATATCTTTGGCTTCTTTGCTATTGATAGCCAGGCTTAATCTATTAGCAGCCTCGTTATCAGGACCTAGTCTTGAAAAATTAATTGTATCAAAATTTACAAAAGCAATTGTAAGCAAGACTGATGCAGCCGCAGTAATACCATTTGAAAGCCAAAAATTAGGATTAAGTCTATTTTTAGATTTAATTGGCTGTATATTTCCTTCGTTTTTATTTAATGCTGAACTCATCAAGGCATAGTTAGATAATTTTTTTTGAAGGCTTTTGTCTGAAGAAAGAGTATCTAGAACCGAATTAATTTCTGACTCATCCAGCTCCCCGTCGTAAAGTGCGGATAGATTCTCGTTAATATCATTATTTTTCATTTGTGGATTCCTGTGACATAAATTCAAGTACGCTTTCGCGTGCTCTGAAAATTCTGGACCTTACAGTCCCTATTGGTGTATCTGTAATCAACGAAATTTCTTCGTAACTCAGCCCATCTGATTCCCTTAAAGTAAATGCAGTCCTCAGATTTTCTGGCAAGCTATTGATAAAAGATCTAACGTTATTTAATGACTGGCTATGCATAAGATCTGTTTCAGGGTTTACGTGTGACGCAAAGTCCATTTCAATGGCATCTGAAGATATATTTATCTTATCTTTTTTATAATTTGAGCTAACCACATGATTTTTAGCAAGATTAATAGCTATTCTATAGACCCATGTAAAGAAAGCACTATCACCTCTAAAAGAATCAATCTTCTTCCAGACCTTGATAAAGGTTTGCTGAGCTAAGTCTTCTGAATCTTCTTTTGATTTTGTAAAAGCAAATAAAGACGCATACACTCTTGGATAATATTTTGTCATCAAGAAATTAAACGCTCCTGTATCTCCCTTCTGAGCTCTATGTATTAACAAAGAATCTTCATCAAGGTTATTTTTTTTCATTAATTTTTATTCCTTGCTCAATAAGACAGATTAAACTATTAAAAGTTTCCTTGTTTTGTAAATTTTTTTAAATGTTTATCAATGAATATTTCATGGGAATCATTATTTAAAGAAACCCCTTTAAAGATATAATCAAATAGCTTCTGATCATCGTAGTCCAGAATACTATCAAAAACATTAACTCCTTCTTCGTCCATAACCAGCAAGTCGCCACTGGCAAACTCTCTTAACAGAAGGTCAATTTCACGCATTCCTCGTCTACATTTCCAGTGTATTCTGTTTATTTCTTGATTCATTGGTTAGAATAAATAAATTGGTAACTCATTTTACAAGAAAATCGACATACAAAATAAATTAATATCATTTGGCTCACTTTATTTAGATACTTTAAAGGTGATAAATATTGAAGGTGATGAGGATAAAGTAGAAAAATTTCTTCAAGGTCAAGTTACTTCTGATGTTGACTGTGTATCTAGCGGCATTATGCAGCTTTCATCAATATGCAATCAAAAAGGCTTGGTGATGGCTGGATTCATACTGGTAAAGGAAGGTTCAAAATTTAAAGTTATTATTGCCACCGAGCTTAGCAATGTTTTCGTAGAAGAACTATTGCCCTTCGCAAAATTTTTTGGTGTTACTTTTAAAAAAACTGATGAGCATGTCAAAGTTAGTATTTTAAAAAACAATGATAGTTTTTTATTTATAAAAAATAATTATTTTGGTCTTTCGGCACAGATAACTGCGACAAGGGAGCATATTGAGCAGCCTTTGCTGATAGAAGATTGGAAAGTTGCCAATGCAGTTCTGAAGAATTACTACCTATCAGCTGAAGATATTGGAAAATATAGACCTCTGGAGATTTTCTATGATCAACTAAGGGTTTCATTTGATAAAGGGTGTTACAGAGGTCAAGAAATTGTAGCAAGGATGAAATATCTTGGTGTTGATCGAAGAAGATTTTCTGCAGTTATATCTCTAGAAAGTTATGAAATTAGCTCTAATATAAAATTAATCTCTTCTGAAGTATTTTACAAGGGCTATAAAATTTTTAATTGTTCAATAAAAAGAGATAGTTTAGAAATGATTAAAAATGATCCTTTGGTAGAATTAGTTTTGTAGTTAGTTACCAAATTACAGGTGCTATGTTCTTGGCAGCTAGTAATTTATTTGTTTTTGAAAAGTGTCTACAACCAAAAAAACCTCTATATGCAGATAGCGGAGATGGATGAGGAGCAGTTAGAACATGATTAACTTTTTCATCTATTAAGTTTCTCTTAGAAATAGCATGAGCTCCCCACAAAAGAAAAATGACATCTCCCTTTAAATTAATAGAATTTATTACAGAATTTATTAACTTATCCCAGCCGATTTCTGCATGAGAGCCTGGCCTTGATTGCACAACAGAAAGTGCTGAATTGAGAAGAAGGACACCTTGATAAGCCCATGATTTTAAGTCCCCAGAAGAGCAATCTAAACTACCTAAATCAGACTCTATTTCTTTATAAATATTTCTAAGTGATGCGGGTATTTTTTTGCCGCTATTAACCGAAAAGGCAAGACCATTTGCAACGCCTTCTTGATGGTAAGGATCCTGCCCAAAAAGAACAACTTTAGTACTCTCATAGGGACACATTTTAAATGCATTAAACATGTCAGCATCAGATGGAAATACAGGTATATCAGCGACTCTTTCTTCAATAATATGCTCCAATGGCTTTAATAAATCATCAAGACTAATTGACTTTGTTAGCTCTATTAGCCAGTTACTGGGGAGATCTATTTTGATATCTTTATTACTCATATTACTTACTAAATCTTATCCACAATTTCTGTGGATAAAGTTATGGATAACTTTATTTATAACAGTCAAACACTTACTAATAAAGGATTACTTGGAGTTGATCAAAATTTATACAATTATTAATAAAAATACCGCAAATCAGTATTTTACACTTATTTTGAGGAAATTTAGATATTCATGCTTAAAAAAAGTCTTAGCCCTTGATACTATAAATAATATCTGTTGACAAGTATTTATTAAAATAAACGTTGGAAACATTAAAACCAAACATAAGTTCTTTTATTTAGGACCATTTTTCAGTGATTTAGGTTTAGATTTACCCGCAAAGCCTAACGCTTAAAACATGATCAATTTTTAGAATATCATCAATAAGCTGTTCTGAGGGCTTGTCCTCTAAGTCTATTAAATTAATAGCAATAGTGTCTCTGCTTTTATTGGTCATATCTGTAATATTTAAGTTTGAAGAGGCTATCTTATCAGCTATTCTTCCAATCATTCCTGGCTCATTTTTGTTGATAATAACTAGTCTATTTTCTGTTGCTCGTCCAAGCTTTATTGATGGAAAATTAACTGAGTTTATTATCACTCCATTCTTTAAAAAATTTGCTACTTGATTAGCGGCCATTACAGCACAATTAACCTCTGCCTCCTTAGTGCTTGCTCCTAGGTGAGGAAGTAAAATAACATCATTAAAATCAGAAGATCTATCAATTAATTCTGGTGTTGGAAAATCTGTAACAAAAGTACTGATTTGCTTTGAATTTAAAGCTTCAATAATATCTGTGTTGTTGACAATGCCACCTCTTGATAGATTAATGAGCTTAGCTCCTTTTTTAAAATGCCTTAGCATATCTTTAGAAATTAAATCTTTAGTTGCCTCAATAAGAGGTACATGAAGTGATATATAGTCTGAGTTAGCCAGTAAAAACTCCAAAGACTCTGCCTTTTCAACATCTTGAGGTAATCTCCAAGCTGCATCTACCGATATATGAGGGTCATAACCTATAATTTTCATACCCATAACTTCTGCAGTTTGAGCCAGAAGAGAACCGATGGCTCCTAGACCCACAATGCCTAATGTCTTACCTTTTAACTCATTACCTTTAAATATTTTCTTTTGAGCCTCCATTGATTTATTGAGCTCTGGTGTTTTTTGTCCTGAAAGGGTTTTTGAATAAGCGTTACCTTCGATAATTCCTCTTGAGGATAAAAGCATCCCGCAAACAACTAGCTCCTTTACAGCATTTGCATTAGCTCCAGGAGTATTAAAAACAACAATTCCCTTGCTAGTGGCATCTTGAACTGGGACATTATTTGTTCCCGCACCAGCTCTACCTATGCATTTTAAAGAATTATTAAGATCTGCATCTGAAAGAACCTGACTTCTAATAAGAAGAGCATCTGGATTGATTTCATCAACCCGAAGTTCGTTATTTTGTAATATGTTGATGCCGTCATCGGCGATGTTATTGAAAATTTTGTATGTGTACATTTTGAAGTGGTTGCTTTAAGAACTCACGCATTATATATAAAAAAATTACCTAGGAGATATTAATTATTCTATTGAATTTTCAATATAGGCCTTCCATGATAAATAATCGCTTTCATAAGCATCTTTTAATTTCAAGCTAGGAGTTATTTTCTTGTCATGTCTAATAATAATGTCTGATAAGTTCATTCCAAACCCTACTTGAGAAACTATACAGGCACCTAATGCCGTAGATTCTGCATTATGTGGTTTAAGTATTTTCTTTTGAAGAACATCGGAAAGCACTTGGCAGAAAGTTTCATTGGAAGTCATCCCGCCATCAACTAATAAGCTATTTATAGAAATATCATATCCTTCAAGAATATTAGTTATGTCTTTAGTTTGATAGCAGATTGATTTGAAGGCTGCTGTCACCATATCCTCAATAGAAGAGTTTTGAGTTATTCCATAAAAACCGGCCCTAACATCTGAATTCCAGTAAGGAGCAGCAAGGCCATTAAAAGCAGGAAGAAAATGAACATTATTAGAGCTGCCCTCTGGATTGAGAAAAGCTTCGCTCTGTTTTGCCGACTCAAAAAACTTCATTTTATCCCTAAGCCATTGAATAGTGGTTCCACAAGAGTAAATACTTCCCTCAAGTGCATAAGCCACTTCATCGTTTATTTGATACCCTACAGTTGTTAGAAGACCTTCGTTGGTTTTTATTATTTCATTCTTAGTATTCACCATAAGAAAACATCCAGTCCCGTATGTTGACTTCATACTTCCAGACTCAAAACACCCCTGTCCAACCAAAGCAGCTTGTTGGTCGCCTATGACCCCAGTAATAGCAATCTCCTTTTCATTTTGCATAAGCGTTCCAAAACTTGAATCACATGATCTCACCTCTGGCATCATTGATACTGGTATATCAAAGAGCTCTAATAGATCATTATCCCATTCCATGGTATTAATATTGAAAAGCATTGTTCTTGAAGCATTGGTGACATCTGTTAGATGATTTTTTTCTTTGGAAAGATTAAATATAAGAAATGAGTCAACTGTTCCAAAAAGTAAATTACCACCTTCTGCCTCTTTTCTGGCATTTGGAACATTATCGAGAATCCATTTAATTTTAGTTGCTGAAAAATAAGGATCCAAAACCAATCCGGTTTTGTCCTTGATCATAGCTTCATGATTAAGGTTTTTTAATTCTTCGCATAATTTATTTGTTCTTCTATCTTGCCATATTATTGCTGGATATATTGACTTGCCCGTCTGTTTTGACCAAACAATAGTTGTCTCTCTTTGATTTGTTATGCCGCATGAAGAAATAACCCCGTCATAATTATTCAAAACATTAGTAATTGTTTCTTGAACAGAATCAAGAATAAGACATGGATCAGCCTCAACCCAGCCGTTGTTCGGGTGAGTTAATTGATATTCTTTTTGAGATTCAGTAACAACTTCAAGCTCTGAATTAAAAACAATTGCCCTAGAGCTAGTTGTGCCTTGGTCTATAGCTAAAAAACTATTCATAATTTCTCCCTTTTTAATAATTATCCACAATTTATCAACCGATTACCAACAGCAATAAAACACCTTTATATACACTATATAGACATAAAAGATGAAATTGTCACAATATATAGTGTTTTTTTACTTGCTTCTTTATCCACAACTAGTAATATTAGATGGTAGAGGAAAAAGTGTAAATATAATTGAAATCAAAAAGAACTTATTACAAAAAAGCTTTAAATACTCAAATGAGTCAATTAATTTACGTGTAAAAATAGGGAATAGAAAAAAATAAAATGGAAACACAACAAGAAATAACAAAAACATTAGAGGCGCAAACACAAACAGCAGCTAATGATATAGAGACTACAGCACCAGGAAAACTAAGAGTTATAAAAAGAAATGGAAAAGTTGTTGCATTTGAAGAAGACAAAATTAAGGTAGCAATTACAAAAGCATTTCTAGCAAATGAATCAGGTAATGCTGCGGCCAGCGAAAGAATACATAAAAAAGTTAATCAAATATCTGTTGGTGTACTTGAAGTCTTTGAAAGAAGGATGCCATCTGGAGGAACTCTTCACATAGAAGAAATTCAAGATCAGGTAGAGCTCCAATTAATGAGAGCAGAAGAGCTTGAGGTTGCAAGAAGCTACATTCTCTACAGAGCAGGAAGAACTCAAGAAAGAAAGAAAGAAGCACCAACAATTGATATTTCAAACAGATTAGAAATAAATATTACAAAAAGTGATGGAACTTTAGTCCCTTTGGATGTTAACAAGGTTGCATTGTTAATCAATGATGCCTGTGAAGGACTCGAAGAAGTATCAATGAATGAAGTCCTAGAAGAGGCCTTAAAAAATCTTTATGACGGAGTATCTTTAGCAGACATGCGAACAAGTCTTGTTATGTCAGCGAGAACAAAGGTTGAAAAAGAACCAAATTATTCATTCGTAACTGCTAGAATTTTAATGGATCAAATTAGGTGTGAGGCACTAGGTTTCCTAGGCATTGCTGATGAAGCAAGTTATCACGATATGGAAAAATATTATCCAAAAGCCTTAAGCGCTTACATAGAGAAAGGTATAGAGCTCGATATATTAGACCCAATATTAAGAACATTTGATCTTAACAAACTTGGAGATGCTATAGATCATACAAGAGACAATCAATTTACGTATCTCGGCCTCCAAACACTATACGACAGATACTTTATACATAGTGATGACGTAAGATATGAGCTGCCTCAAGTATTTTTTATGAGGGTTGCAATGGGTCTTGCTGTTGAGGAAGATAACAGAGAGGAAAGAGCAATAGAGTTTTACAGACTGCTATCCAGCTTCGATTACATGAGCTCCACACCCACATTATTTAATTCAGGAACTAAGAGACCGCAACTATCGTCTTGCTACTTAACTACTATTCCTGATGATCTTGACGGAATATTTGGTGCAATGAAGGATAATGCGCTTCTATCTAAATGGGCAGGAGGCCTGGGCAATGACTGGACCTCAGTAAGAGCTATGAATTCTTACATCAAAGGAACAAATGGAAAAAGCCAAGGCATTGTTCCCTTCTTAAAAGTTGCTAACGATACAGCAGTAGCAGTTAATCAAGGCGGAAAAAGAAAAGGAGCTATGTGTGCCTATTTAGAAACATGGCATTTAGATATTGAGGAATTCCTTGAGCTAAGAAAAAATACTGGTGATGAGAGAAGAAGAACTCATGACATGAATACAGCTAACTGGGTTCCAGACCTATTCATGAAAAGAGTTGAGCAGGATAAAAACTGGACTCTTTTTTCACCAGGAGAAACTCCAGAGCTTCATGATTTAGTTGGTAAGGCGTTTGAAGAGAAATATGAAGAGTATGAAAGAAAGGCAGCTTCTGGAGAAATGGATCAATCTAAATCAATGCCAGCAAAAGAGCTTTGGAGAAAAATGCTTACCATGTTGTTTGAGACAGGACATCCGTGGATTACATTCAAGGATGCTTGTAACTTAAGATCTCCGCAGCAGCATGCCGGTGTAATTCACTCATCAAATCTATGTACAGAAATTACTTTAAATACTAGTGCAGATGAAATAGCTGTATGTAATCTTGGTTCTGTTAACTTAGCAAATCATATGAAAGATGGTGTTCTTAATGAAGGAAAAATAAAACAAACCGTCTCAACAGCAATCAGAATGTTAGATAACGTAATTAATATTAATTACTACTCAGTCGAAACAGCAAGAAACTCTAACCTCAAACACAGGCCTATTGGGCTTGGAATGATGGGATTTCAGGATGCTTTATACGTACAAAATATTGCTTACTGTAGCAGTGATGCTGTTGAATTTGCAGACAAAAGCATGGAATTAATAAGCTACCATGCAATCCATGCATCTTCAGAGCTTGCTAAAGAAAGAGGAAGTTATGAGACATTTGAAGGATCCCTGTGGAGCAAAGGCATTTTACCAAAAGATTCAATTGAAATACTTGCAGAGAATAGAGGTAATGAGTATTTGAATGTTGATAGATCTGAAACTCTTGACTGGGACACATTAAGGAAGAAAGTTCTTTCCGATGGAATGAGAAATTCAAATGTAATGGCCATAGCTCCTACAGCAACGATATCAAATATAACTGGAGTAACTCAGTCAGTAGAGCCAACATATCAAAATCTATATGTGAAATCTAACCTTTCTGGAGAATTTACAATAGTTAACCCACATCTAGTCCGCAAGCTGAAAGAATTAGACTTATGGGATGATGTAATGATCAATGATTTAAAATACTTTGAGGGTAGTCTTGCAAAGATATCAAGGATTCCTGACGATATTAAAACAATTTACTCAACAGCATTTGAAGTTGAGCCTAGATATATTGTTGAAGCAGCTAGCAGAAGACAAAAATGGATTGATCAAGGGCAATCATTGAATCTTTATATTGGAAATGCTGATGGTAAAAAACTTGATATTACATATAGGATGGCTTGGTATTCAGGCTTAAAAACAACTTATTACCTTAGATCAATTGGTGCCACTTCTACAGAGAAGTCAACAGTTCAGCAAGGTAAACTTAACGCGGTTAGCTCAGCTCAAGCAGAAACAGCACCGCAAGAACTCGGAGCTGCAGCGCCAGTTCCAACCGCAGCTTCCATGGAAGAACCAGATTGCGAAGCATGTCAGTAACTAAAGGAGAATTATGATGTTGAATTGGGATGATTATGGAAAAGAAGAAAACACAATAACTGCGGTAAATAACCCCGAACCAGTTAAAGTACCTGAGATAAAAGTAGAAGTAGAAATGCCTGTCATGACAGACATTGAAGCTCCTGCCAGGCAAGCAAAACCAATTGAGGAAGGCTCTAGAGCAAAAATAGCAAGAGAGGCTATAAAAAACCTTGATGAAACAGCAGGCAATGAAGAGCTTGATGGAGGAATGGGAAGAGTTCAGGTAGATGAAAAAATGATGATCAATTGTAAGGCTGATTTAAACCAGCTTGTTCCAATGAAATATGACTGGGCATGGCAAAAATATCTTGATGGCAGTGCTAACCATTGGATGCCGCAAGAAGTAAATATGACTAGTGATACTGTTTTGTGGAAATCGGAAGACGGATTAACAGAAGATGAAAGAACAATTGTTAAAAGAAATCTTGGCTTCTTTTCAACAGCTGATTCTCTTGTAGCAAATAATCTAGTCTTGGCGCTGTATAGACTAATTACAAATCCAGAATGCAGACAGTACATTCTAAGACAAAGTCTCGAAGAGGCAATTCATACCCATGCATACCAATACTGCATAGAATCACTAGGAATGGATGAGGGAGAAATTTTTAATATGTATAGAGAAATTCCATGTGTAGCAAGAAAAGCATCATGGGGACTTAAGTACACTCAAGAGATATCAGATCCTGACTTTAAGACTGGAACAGTAGAGACAGATAAGCAATTGCTTAAAAATCTTATTGCTTTTTATTGTGTACTAGAGGGGATATTTTTCTACTGTGGGTTTACTCAAATCCTTTCAATGGGAAGAAGAAATAAAATGACAGGAACATCAGAGCAGTTTCAGTACATTCTTAGAGATGAATCAATGCATGTGAACTTTGGTATTGATGTTATTAACCAAATTAAGATTGAAAATCCTCATCTTTGGGACGAAGAGATGAAAAATGAAGCAGCTCAAATGATCCTAGAAGGGACTGAGTTAGAAATTATGTATGCAAGAGACACTATGCCAAGAGGCGTACTAGGAATGAATGCAGCAATGATGGAAGAATATCTTAAATTTATAGCAAATCGAAGACTTACTCAGATTGGTTTAGATGAAGAGTTCAAAGGTGTAACAAACCCCTTTCCTTGGATGTCAGAAATTATCGATCTAAGAAAAGAAAAGAATTTCTTTGAAACAAGAGTCACCGAATATCAAGTTGGTGGAGCCCTTAACTGGGAATAGTGAATCCTACTAAGAAAAAGCCTCTTTTAAGGGGCTATTTTCATGAATGGATGTTCTTTATTTCCATTGGAGCATGCATTCCACTAATTAGCAAAAGCACAAACCCCAATGAACTCATAGCAACTATTGTTTATTCAATAGGTATATTTATGATGTTTGGATTCAGTGCTTTGTATCACAGAATTAACTGGAGACCAAAAGTCTTAAAGGTTATGAGAAGACTGGATCACTCATCAATTTTTATAATGATAGCTGGTAGTTTTACTCCAATATGTCTTCTTGTTTTACCTGATAAGCTTGGGCTCCAACTGCTTCTAATTATATGGATAATTGCGGGTATAGGAATAATTCAAACAGTCTTATTTACCAATACACCGCGCATGGTTAGAGCTGGAATATATCTTATCGCAGGATACATGGCTATTCCCTATCTATCAGTTCTATCTTCAGTGATGGGTTTTACGAACTATGCATTAACCGTAGCAGGAGGAACTATTTATTCAGTTGGGGCTATTGGTTATGGATTAAAGTTTCCACACTTTAGTCCTAAGTATTTTGGTTATCATGAGTTTTTTCATATACTGGTTTCTGTGGCAGCAATCCTGCACTTCATAGTTATATATTCCATAGTTGGCTAAGGAAAGTATATGAAATTATATTCCGCAAAACTTGCTTTAAGCCCATGGAAGGTTCTCATATTTATTGCTGAGAAAGGTATTAAAAATATTGAAATTATTAATCTTGATCTTGCTAATAAAGAACACAAAACAGATGAATATAAAGCAATAGCTCCAAACTCAAGAGTTCCTTCTTTGGTGCTTGATGATGGAACGGCTATCCTTGAAACTAGTGCAATATGTAGATACCTAGAATGTCTCTATCCCGAACCAAATCTATTTGGAGAGAGTCCTATGGAAATAGCAACTATAGAGATGTGGTATGCACTATCATCTCATGAGCTAATGCTACCTCTTGCTCATGGTTTTAGACATACTCATCCTGGAATGAAAGAACTAGAAAATCAGAATGAAGAATTTGGGTTAGCGCAAAGAGAGGTTGCTAGAAAATCTCTAAAATACTTTGATAAGGTTATTTCAGACAGAGAATTTATAGCTGGTGAAAGATTTACCTATGCCGACATTCAAGTCGCCTCGGTCCTTATGTATTTGGTAAGGCTTAATAAGATTGAGCTTTCTGAGTATGGAAATCTGAGCGAATATATCACTCAGATTTCACGACGCCCTAGCTTTTCTATTTAATTATTCTTTGTTAATTAACTCAAATATTTTTAATGTCTGCTCTCCGCCATTTTGTAGCGCTCTTGCATCTGTCATATCTGAAATGCCATCCCAGTTTGCAGCAATATTTTCTGCGGTCATATCTTCTCCCGTGCCAAGAGAAACACCCATAGTTTCATGAATAAATATTCTTGAAAAAACACCTGCCCCTGCTGAAATAATAGCTCCGTTTGGAGCTTGATCACTTGATAAATATATAACTGCTGGAGTTACGTATTCAGGCTGCATATTTTTTCCAAAGTCCTCTGGAATCAAACCTTCTGTCATTCTTGTATAAGCAACAGGGGTTATTGAGTTTGAGAAGACGTTATATTTCTGGCCTTCAATTTTTAGAGTATTCATCAAGCCAACCATAGCCATTTTAGCTGCTCCATAATTACTTTGTCCAAAATTACCGAAAACACCACTTGATGAGCTTGTAAAAACAATCCTTCCGTAGCCCTGCTCTCGCATGATTGGATAAATAGTATGAGTACAGTTTAAAGTTCCTTGAAAATGAACATCCATAACTAAGTTAAAATCTTCTAAAGTTACATTATGAAAACTTTTATCTCTAAGAATTCCAGCATTGTTAACTAAAATATCTATTCTTCCCCACTTGTCCATAACCTCTTTGACCATATTTTGGATAGCGGGCAAATCAGTAACACTCGCACCATTAGCCATGGCTTCTCCACCCTCTGATTTAATTTGAGCAACTACAGCCTCTGCAGCATCACTAGTTCCACTTCCATCAACACTTCCACCTAAGTCATTTACAACTACCTTGGCTCCTTTTCTTGCGAGCTCTAATGCATGCTGTTTTCCAATTCCTCCACCTGCACCCGTAACGATTGCAACCTGATCATCAAATCTAATACTCATTTAGTTTCTCCTTTTTTGTTGGAATTAATACTTTGCTTTAAAATAGATTTTTTATTCTAATCAAAAAATATAACTATTACCATGTTAAAAGAGACCCTAGACGAATATCCAGATCTTGATATTGATATTTATCAACTAAATAATGATGGTGAAAAAATAACGACATGGCTTGAAAGATGCTCATTAGAGATAGAGTGGGTTTCAGGATTAATTAAAATTTTTGGTAAAGAACATAAGATTCCAAGACTCCAATCTTGGTATGCAGATAAAAATATTAACTATGCATATTCTGGGAAAAATTTAGCAAGGAACGATTGGAATGAGATACTTAATGAAATTAAAAAAGATATTGAGTCAAAGACCTCACTTGAATTTAATTCGGTATTAGCAAATTTATATAGAAATGGAAATGACTCTATGGGCATGCACGCTGATGATGAAAAAGAACTAGGACCTAAGCCTGTAATTGCCTCACTGTCTCTTGGAGAAGAAAGAAATATTTTTTTTAAGCATAAATATAAGAATATTAGCTTTTCTGTACCTCAGGAAAGCGGCAAATTAATTGTAATGAAGGGTAATACTCAAGAATTTTGGAAGCACGGTATAAAAAAGACAAAAAAAATTAAAAACCCAAGAATTAATCTTACTTTTAGGAATATAATCAGTTAATTGTAAACATAACTTTAAGGATAAAAATGAGTTCAAGAGTCAAAGTAGTAGTTACTGGTGCAGCTGGTCAAATAGCATATTCGCTAATACCAAGACTGGTTGATGGCAAAACATTTGGAAATAAAATTGTAGATTTATGTCTCGTTGAGATACCTCAAGTGGTAAGTAAATTAGAAGGCATGGTTATGGAGCTTGAAGATTCATATTTTCCTCATATGGGAGAAGTAACTTATACAGATAATTTTGATGAAGCCTCGCATGATGCAGATTGGTTTTTACTTGTGGGAAGTATTCCTAGAGGAATTGTTTACGAAGGTAAGAAAATTGAAGAGAGGTCTGATCTTCTTAAAATCAATGGTGGTATTTTTGTTAATCAAGGTAAGGCTATTGGCGAGAATGGTAAAGATAATGCGAAAATTTTAGTAGTAGGTAATCCTGCTAATACCAATGCCTTAATCGGAAAAAATGCCGCAGGAAAAGACTCACAGTTATGGATGGCAATGACCATGCTGGACTCAAGTAGAGCTAAGTCAGTAATAAGTAAAAAAACTAGTACCAATGTTAGTGAAGTTAAGAATATGATTATTTGGGGCAATCATAGCCCTACTATGTATCCTGATGTTGAGAATGCAGTGATAAATGGAAAATCAGGTACTGAAGCAATCAATGATATGACCTGGGTAGAGAATACATTCCTTCCAACTGTTCAGCAAAGAGGAAAGTCTGTTATTGATGCTCGTGGTGCATCATCTGCAACATCTGCAGCAAAAGCAGCTTTAGATACTATTATTGCCTGTGAGAACACCACAGAGGCCGGTGACTGCTTTAGTGCAGCCATAGCAAGTGATGGATCATATGGTGTTCCTGAAGGGCTTATATGTGGCTACCCATTAATGACATTAGAAGATGGAAGTGTGGAAATTAAAAGAGATATCAGTCTTTCAGATTTTGCAAAAGAGAGATTTCAACTTTCAATCGATGAGCTGTCTTCAGAAAGAGAAGCTGTAAAGCATTTAATGAAATAATGCAGAAGGATAAAATTCAAAATAATTTTTTGTTGGATATCCTTAAAAATGAAAGCTGCTTGAGTGCGCAGTTTGTAACATCAAAAGATGTTTCAAAATTGATAAAAAAAATAGAAAAAGCTGGGCTCAATAGCATCAATATTGCGCCTAATATTAAAGAAATGGTTGAATGCACTGATGATATCTTTATCGTGCTTGAAGACGTGCCCTTGTCTGAGAGTGATGTTGGGACTATCAAGAACCTTTTAAGTCAAAAAATTATAATCTTTACACCATTTGATGACAGTGGGAATGCTGAAAACTCAATGACCAGACTTGGTTTTGTACTGGAAGTAAACGATGTAAAAAATGATCTTAAATGCTTTTCATACAACCTTAAGACTTACAATAATAAAAGGTCCTGGAATAATGCAGAAGGATGGGCTAACCCCGAGAATTTTGACAAATTTAGGTGGTAAATTCTAAGATTTAAGTTGTGGGAACAAAATAACATCTCTAATTGATGTTTGATTTGTAATCATCATAACCAGCCTATCTATCCCGATACCAACGCCAACTGCGGGTGGCATTCCATGCTCAAGCGCAGTAACGTAATCCTCATCAAAAGCCATAGCTTCATTATCGCCAGCGTCTTTAGCTTTAACTTGCTCTTTAAATCTCTCTGCTTGATCGTCTGGATCATTTAACTCGCAGAACCCATTGGCAATCTCTTTACCACCAATGAAAAGTTCAAACCTATCGGCTATATCGAGATTCTCATTATTTCTTCTTGATAAGGGAGAAACTTCAACTGGATAGCCAGTAATAAAGGTTGGCTGCACAAGGTTTTCTTCAACTGTTTTTTCAAAAATTTCTAAAAGAATCTTACCTGCTCCATAATTCTTATCGACTTTAATGCCGATAGAACCTGCATATTTTTCTAGCTTGTCTCTATCTTCTATATCAGATACTGCAAGATTCTTGTTGGATGATAGAACAGAGTCAGTTAATGATATTCGCTCGAACTTGGATAAATCAATCTCATCATCGCCCCAAGTTGCAGTTAGAGTTCCATTGATTACCTCAGCTGCTTTTTGAATCATGCTTTCAGTAAACGATATTGTTCTCTCAAGAGATGAATATGCCTCATAATATTCAAGCATGGTAAATTCAGGATTATGTCTGGTTGACAGTCCTTCATTTCTAAAGCTTCTATTGATTTCAAATACCCTCTCAAAGCCACCAACTAATAATCTTTTTAAATATAATTCTGGAGCAATCCTAAGAAATAAATCTCTATCCAAAGCATTGTGTTTAGTAATAAAAGGTCTTGCTACTGCGCCACCTGGAATAGGATGCATCATAGGCGTCTCAACCTCTATAAAATCCCTTTCCTTCAATGAACTTCTTACAGATTCAATAATTTTTGTTCTATCTATAAAAACTTTCTTAGAATCCTCATTGCTCATCAAATCTAGATATCTTTGTCTGTATCTTATTTCAATATCAGATAAACCTTTGAATTTATCAGGCATCGGTCTTATAGATTTAGTTATTAGTACGACATCATTAGCCTCTATGGTGAGCTCTTCTGTCCTAGTCCTAAATAGCTTACCTCTAACTCCGGCAATATCTCCTAAATCCCAAGTTTTAAAATCCTCATAGAGATCAACATCTACAGTATTTTTACTTACGTATATTTGAATATCTCCGCTTGAGTCTCTTATGGTAAAAAAACTAGCATTACCCATAACTCTTTTTAGAACAATTCTTCCAGCTACAGAAATACCTTCTATATTTTTTTCTTCAAGTTGTTCCTTTGAAAAGGATTCATTTTCGGAGTGGATATCTGAAGCATAATGCTCTTTATAGAAATCATTTACATAAGCTATCTTTTTACTCCTAAGAGCCTCTAGCTTCTTTCTTCTTTCTTCGATAATACCTTCTTCACCACCAATATTTTCTTCTGACATCTAAACTCCTGCTTTCAGACTTCTTTTCATAAATTCATCAAGATCACCATTAAGAACCGCTGAAGTATTCCCGGTCTCGTAACCTGTCCTCAAGTCTTTAATTCTAGATTGATCTAAGACATAAGACCTAATCTGACTTCCCCAGCCAATATCTGACTTACTTTCTTCAAGTATCTGTCTTTCTTGATTTTGTTTTTGTAATTCTAACTCGTATAGCTTTGATTTTAATTGTTTAAGGGCACTTTCTTTATTTTTATGTTGCGATCTGCCGCTTTGACATTGCGTAACAACACCTGTTGGTGTGTGAGTCAATCTAACTGCAGAATCAGTCTTATTAACATGCTGGCCTCCAGCACCTGATGCTCTATATGTATCAACTCTGATATCAGCATTGTTAATATTAATTTCAATAGAGTCATCAACCTCAGGTGAGATAAAGACAGATGCAAAAGATGTATGGCGTCTACTTCCAGAATCAAAAGGTGATTTTCTTACAAGTCTATGAATTCCCGTTTCTGTTCTTAGCCATCCGTATGAGTAATCACCTTCAACATGCAAGGTTGCTGATTTAATACCAGCAATCTCTCCATGAGATATCTCAGTAATATTTATTGAGAAGCCTCTGCTTTCAGCCCACTTGGAGTACATTCGCAGAAGCATGTCAGCCCAATCCTGAGCTTCTGTTCCACCTGATCCGGATTGAATTTCAACATATGCAGAAGCCGGATCCATTTTATTTACAAACATTTTACTAAACTCAAGCTCTTCAAGAGCTTTTTCCAATGAAGGATAATCTTTAATTATTTCTAAGATAGATTCGTTATCTGACTCTTCCTCAGCAATTTCTATAAGCACCAAGCCATCTGAAACTCTTTCTTCAACAGAATTAAAAACTATTAATGATTTTTCAATTGAAGTTTTTTCTTTACTAATTTTTTGTGACAAATCTAAATCTGACCAAACCTCTTCCTTTCCAAGGTCTATCTCTATTTCTTTTAATCTTCTTTCTTTCTTAGGAACATTAAAAGTACCATCTCTAATTTCATCTATACGACTTTTTAAATCGTTAAGACTAGATTTAAGCTCACTAGAATCCATATTATAAATTATTTTCAGTAATAAAATTAAAAATCAATTCTTTTGAAGCCTTAAGGCTATATGACCTTTCATCTCTCTTAAAAATAATAGAAAGATTTTCAGGAATATCCTCTAAGCTAAGACCTGCCTTTTCAACAACCAAGGGGAACTTTGCAGGATGAGCTGTTGATAAAATTATAGTTTTTCCCTCTAGCTTTGCAGAAAGCTCATCTACAGCCTCAGACGCAACGGCAGTATGGGGATCCATTAGGTAATGAAAAGAATCATAATTCTTTTTCATGGCATTAACCGTTGAAATATCATCTACGCAATAGCTTAAAAAGAGGTCTTTAGATTTCTTCCATGTATCGTCTTCAAGCTTAATTGGGGAGATGGGGAAGTTAGAGTAATAGTCATTGCATAAAGAAGCATCTCTTTCGGCATAAAAGTCATAGATCAGCCTTTCAAAGTTACTTGCAACACTTATATCCATGCTGGGTGAGTCAGTTTCATACACCTCTGTTCTTGAGTAATCATTATTAGAGAAAAACCTATGTAATATATTATTGCTGTTGACAGCTACAAGAATTTTATTCAGAGGCATTCCCATTTTATGAGCAGAATAACAAGCAAAAACATTTCCAAAGTTTCCAGTTGGTACAGAAAAATTTAAAGACTCTTCAAATTTGTTTATTTTTAATGATGCATAAAAGTAATAACAAATTTGTCCAATAATTCTTACCCAGTTAATTGAATTTACTGCTAAAAGGTATTGATCATCTTTCAAGAAGGACCTTTCGTTAAATGCTTCTTTTACTATCGCCTGACAGTCATCAAAAGTTCCATCAACTATTATGGTAAAAACATTTGGACTATCAACGGTTGTCATTTGTCTTCTTTGCACTTCTGACATGTTCCCACCTGGAAGTAAAATAAAGCTTTTTATAGATTCAAATCTTCTGCAAGCATCAATAGCTGCAGAGCCGGTATCTCCAGATGTCGCTCCAAAGACAATAGCTGTCTTGTTATGTTTCGTTAAAGTTTTATTAAAAAATGCCGCAGCTAGCTGAAGACCAAAATCTTTGAATGCACCTGTAGGACCATGAAATAGCTCTAAAATTGACTTTGTATCATCTAGTTCCTTTATTGGAGCAAAACTGGAATCTGAAAAATCATGCCAAGTATTTTCTATCATCTCTATAACTTCTTCATCTGCAAAAGATGATTTGGTAAAAAGAGGTACTATATGTTTAGCCACATCTATAAATGTATCTGCTTGCTTTAACTTTTGGATATCTACTTGGGGCCATGTATCAGGCATAAAAAGACCGCCATCACTGGCAAGACCCTGCATCAAAACTTGTTCAAAAGTCTTTCCAGAATCTTTTCCTCTCGTGCTATGAAATAACATTTCTATTCTGCTTCAATTCTTATTGATCTAATTTTTTTAACTGAATCTAAAGCAAGAAGTTCAATCTGAAGATCTGCACTATCTTTATCTTTAAAAATATCTGTAATTAAGATAATTGGAACTAAGTTTCCTCCTAACTCTTCTTTCTGAAGAATTGATTCAATTCCAACGCCCTTAACTGCAAGCAATGATGTAATTGAGGCCATAACTCCTGGAATATCTTTAGCTTCAATGTAGAAATAATATTGAAAGGCTAGTTCTGAAAAGGCTTTTAGTGGAAGATTAGAGATAATCTGATCAGATGCATCTGCATCTGACCCCATAGTATTAACTAAATGAACTAAATCTGATATTAACCCTGATGCAGTTGATTCCTGACCAGCTCCAGATCCAGCGATATGTATTTTGCCTACCAAATCAGTATTGATTTCTATTCCGTTTCTCACCCCCTTTAAATTAGCAAGATGCGAGTTTAAATCTATCAATGCTGGATGTGCTCTGAGTTCAATATTTTCTTCATTAATTCTTGCTACAGCTAGGTGCTTTATCGTGTAACCCATATCTTTTGCATGATTAAAATCACTTTTCTCTATTTTAGTAATACCCTCAACATGAAATTCTTCTGGGGGAAGAGATGTACCGTATGCAATTGATGAAAGTATGCCAATTTTATGTGCCGCATCCATTCCTTCAATGTCAAATGTTGGATCTGGTTCTGCATAGCCCTCTTTTTGAGCAAGTTCTAACGTGGATTTAAACTCGGCCCCCTCTTCCATATTTGAAAGAATAAAATTAGAGGTTCCGTTGAGCATTCCTGAAATTTTAGAAATATTATTTGCAGCCAACTCCTCTTTTAAAAGTTTAACTATTGGAGTTCCTGCACAGACAGCAGCTTCATATAGAACTTTGACACCATTTTTTCTTGCTGCACTGAAAATTTCGTCACCATGATGATAGATAACAGCTTTGTTTGCCGTTACAACATGCTTCTTATTTTTTATAGCTTCAAGTATCAACTCTCTAGCAGTATCAACTCCTCCAATAAGTTCAACAACCACATCAATATCATATTTTGAAACTTCAAATATATCTCTAACTATGCTTGTTGTGCCTGAATCACATTTTGGATTATCTCGCCTTGCTCCGATAACTTCTACAGATATATTGGTGCCAGAATTAGCTTTTATGATTTGTGCATTTTCGTTAAGGGACGTGAATAAGCCTGTCGCAACATTCCCCCATCCGCATATTCCTATTTTAAGTTCTTTCATTACGTTTCCATTGATAAAAAGTTTTTTATGCCTCTGATGGCTTGCCTGATTCTATGCTCATTTTCTATTAAGGAAAATCTAACATACTCATCACCATGATCGCCGAAACCAGCTCCTGGTGATACAGCTACTTTTGCATGTTTTATAAGCAGCTTGCTAAATTCTAAAGATCCTAGATTTTTATATTTATCAGGTATTTTTGCCCATACAAACATTGTAGCAAGAGGCTTTTCAACATCCCAGCCAATTCTATTCAAACCTTCGCATAATTCGTCTCTTCTCAACTCATATATTTTACATATTTCTTTAACATCTTGATCACAATCATTGAGTGCTTTTATTGCAGCAACTTGAATTGGAGTAAAAGTTCCATAATCCATATATGATTTTATTTTAGTTAGGGCTTGGACTAGGCTTTTATTGCCGCAACAGAAACCTACCCTCCATCCTGGCATATTATATGACTTTGATAGTGTAAAAAATTCAACTGCTATATCTTTTGCTCCCTCTACCTCTAATATAGAAGGTGCTTTGTAGTCATCAAAAACAATATCAGCATAAGCAAGGTCATGAACTATCCAGATATCATATCTCTTTCCTATTTCTACTAGTTTAGTAAAAAAATCTAAATTTGCTACTTGAGTAGTTGGATTTGATGGAAAGTTAATAATTATCATCTTGGGCTTTTTCTCAGCTTTAATAATTTCTCTTTCTATATCTTCAAGAAATTCATTTAGGTCATCCTTAAGGGCTATGGAGTGAAGACTGGCACCTGCTATCACCACACCATAAGAATGAATTGGATATGTAGGCGATTGGACCAAAACAGTATCATCACTTGAGAGTGTTGCTAGGGCGAGATGGGCGATTCCTTCTTTTGAGCCCATGCATGTGACTATTTCATTGACATGATCTAGTTCAATATTATATTTTCTTGCATACCAATCTCTTATAGCCATCCTTAGCTTAGGTAGTCCAGCTGATTGGGAGTATCTATGGGTTATAGGGTTTTGTACTGTTTCAATTAACTTATCAACTATGGGCTTTGGAGTTGCTTGGTCTGGATTGCCCATGCCAAAGTCAATTATATCTTCGCCGTTTGCCCTGGCTTCATTTCTTAATTCTCCTATTTGAGCAAAAATATAGGGTGGTAATTTTTCAGCATTATTAAATTCTTTATCAGGCATTAATTACCCCTCTAGAATTTCTAAAAGCTCTTTCGGTGATTTGTAACCTGGGATTAGAAAACCACTAGATGTAAAGATTGCTGGAGTGCCTGTAACACCTATTTTCTGTCCAGTGACATAATGCCTAGCTACAGGCTGACTTTCGCAGAACATAAGATTAAGCTTTTCTCCACTTTTTAAAGCAGATAATGTTTTCTTAGGATTGCTTGAACACCAAGCACCTACCATTTTAGTAAAAGACTCCGTTCCAATTCCTGATCTTGGAAAGGCTGCATAATTAATGGTAATTCCAAGATTATTATATTCCTGGATTTCGCTATGAAGTTTTTTACAATACCCACAATCAACATCGGTAAAAATAGTTACGCTATATTTCTCATTTTTTGATTTAAATGATATAAATTCTTCTATTGGTATATCACTTAAAACTTTAGCTCTTCTTTTTTCAAGATCCTTATTTGTAATATTTAAGATTCTATCGCCGCTAATCTTATACATATCTCCAAAAATAAAAAAGTTTCCATCTGAAGTTATGTAGATTGGTTGGGGGTCGCCATAATATACTTTAAATATGTCTTTTATTTCAGACGGCTCTATTGATTCAATTTGCGCCTCAGGTGGAAGAACAGATTTTAGTTTCTCTCTAATAATGGAGTTGTCTGCAAAAGTTAAGCTGCTAAAAAAAAGAAATAAGCTTAAATATCTTAAATTATTCATTGTTATCCTCTGGGGTGGTGTTTTTTAAGAATTTCACCCAGTCGTTGTTTTGCAATGTGAGTATATATTTGGGTAGTTGATAAGTCACTATGTCCTAGAAGTATTTGTACAGATCTAAGATCAGCCCCTCTATTGAGAAGATGTGTTGCAAATGCATGTCTTAATGTGTGAGGTGATATAGAAATTTTTAAACCCTCTCTATGAATGTAAACCTTAATTCTCTCCCAGAAAGCTCCTCTTGAAATTTTAGTACCTCGATTGCTTAGAAATATTTCCTTCTCCCTTAAATCTCTTCTATCATTTAGATAATCATTTAAAGCCTCTGCAGCACTTTCACCATAAGGAATTAACCTTTCCTTAGAGCCCTTTCCAAGGACCTTGACAACTGATCTTTGAATATCAACATCTGTAAGTTTTAGGTTGATAAGTTCAGAGATTCTCATACCTGTTGCATATAATAATTCAATCATAGCCTTATCTCTTTTTTCCATAGGCTTCGAAATATCTGGGCTATCTATCAAACTTTCCACTTCTGCCTCAGACATTGATACTGGTATATACTTTTCTTGTTTTGGGGTCGCAATATCCTCAACTGGAGATGCTTTAATTACTTTCTTTTTTAATAGAAACAAGTAAAAAGATTTAATTGCAGAGATTTTTCTATTTACTGATGAGCTTTTCAAGCCTAATTTAAATAAATGAGCGGTGTATTGATTAATATCAATAGAATTTAGTCTTTTTAATGAAACACCAAGAACCTTGATAGACCAGTCATTGAAGGCCTCAATGTCAGATTCATATGATTTAACAGTATTTTTTGAAAGACCTTTTTCTATATATAAATAATCTAAAAAGGAGCCAATTAAATGCTCCTTTTTAAAATTTTTAATCATTAAATTAGTTTAATCTTTCTTTAATTCTTGCTGACTTACCAGACCTATCTCTAAGATAGAATAGTTTAGCTTGACGAACATCACCTTTTCTTTTGACAGTGATTGAGTCAATGATTGGACTATGAGTCTGAAATGTTCTTTCAACACCAATTCCACTAGAAATTTTTCTAACGATGAAAGATGCGTTTAGTCCACCCTTCTTAACTCCCATAACAACACCTTCAAAAGCTTGAAGTCTTGTTCTATCTCCTTCTTTAACTTTTACATTTACTATAACAGTGTCACCTGGACGAAAAGCTGGCAGGTCTGTTTTTACTTGTTTTGCTTCAAAGTCACTAACAATCTGTGCAGGTGTTCTTTCTTTAAGAGAGACAGTTGAAACAACTTCCTCTTCGGCAACTACTTCTTCAGTAGGAGCTACTTCAGCGGATGTATTATCTTCAACGGAAGTGTCAGATGCCTCGTTTACTGAAACATTTTCTTCTTCGTTAGTTATATTGTCTTTGTCTGATTCATTCATTATATTTGCCTAAAAAGTGCTATAGGATATCCTTAGATGTTAATTCTTCCAAGAGTTTTCTTTGTTTATTTGTTAATTTTACATCATTTAAAAGGTCTGGTCTCCTTAAATGCGTTTGAATCAACGAATTAGTCATTTTCCAGTCTTCAATTTTTGCATGATTACCTGACAAAAGAACCTCTGGAACCTCTAAATCTTCGAAATTTTCTGGCCTTGTATAGACTGAGCCCTTAAGAAGTCCATTAGAAAAAGTATCATTTGTAACTGATTCTTTGTTTCCAATAGTTCCAGGTATATTTCTTACAATCGAATCAATTAAGCATATAGCGGCGTATTCTCCTCCGCTAAGAATGAAGTCACCAATAGAAATCTCTTCATCTACATATTTATCTATAAACCTTTGGTCAACTCCTTCGTATCTTCCACAAATTAAGGTTAAAGATTCCATTTTTGAAAGAGTAATAACTTTACTTTGATTTAATTTAGTTCCCTGAGGTGATAAATATATTACATGCCCTAATTCTTCCTTCGGAATATCATCTAAAGATTTTTTTAGTGGCTCTGCCATCATAACCATGCCCTCTCCGCCACCATAAGGCTTAGCATCAATCTGACCATGTTTATTTATGGCATGATCTCTAATATTTAAACAGTTAAGAGAGAAATTTTTATTGGCAAGGGCCTTCGAGATAACTCCACTCTCAAAAATATCAAAAATTTCTGGAAAAATTGTAAGTACATTAAAATTCATACTAAAAAATCCTTAGGCCAATTGACGTAGATTATAGATTTTTCTTTTTCAATAGATTTGATAATCTTATTTTCAACAAATGGTATTAATCTTTTAATATTATCTACTGAATCTTTAGTTGGGATGATTTCAAGACAATCATTTGAGCCAAAGTTATTAAGATCTTTTACCTGTCCTAAAATATCTCCAGAATCGAAATCAATAACATTTAGGTCTATTAGGTCATGCCAGTAAACCTGGCCAACTTCTAATTTTGGTAATTCCTCTTTAGATATATAGAGTTTAAGATTTGTAAACTTCTTAATATCATCAACGTTATCAATATTGATAACTTTAGAGATAAACTTTGAATTAACTTTTTTTATGTACTCAATATTAAAATTTGCTAATTTATTAGCTTCAATGATTATATTGGAGTAATTAAGAATATTTTCTGCTGGATTGCAAAAGGAATTTAAGAAAAACTCTCCTTTCAAGCCTTTGGGCTTCCCTATGGAAGCAATACATATAAGATTATTTTTATCTATACTATTTGCTTTCATCATCTGAAGAATCTTTAATCTCAGATTCTTCTTCAGCAACAGGAGCTTCTTCAGCAACTACTTCTTCAGCAACAGGAGCTTCTTCAGCAACTACTTCTTCAGCAACAGGAGCTTCTTCAGCAACTACTTCTTCAGCAACAGGAGC